>WSSedL1CaDRAFT_10000456_pt1 | contig 28912 bp, 20 predicted proteins | sample WetSurSL1Cattail_FD_9464 | JGI IMG/M metagenome (IMG submission 9464)
CCCGTTGCCAGGGTAGTGTTGCCATTCAAAGCAGTAGTACCTGTAACCGTCAGCGAACCAGCAGCTGTAGTAGCTCCATTGAGAGAGACAGCTCCGGTACCGGTACTAAAGGTGCCGGTACCTGTTTGCGAGAAACTTCCGGTATTGGTCTGGTTTCCGGTTACGCCCAAAGTACCTCCTACGGATACATTACTATTAAAGGTTTTGGCCCCGGCAAAAGTTTGGTTAGTGGTCGATAGAAGTCCCGGGTTGGTACCGTCGGCATAGGCCAGATAAAGAACATTGCCTGAAATATAGCCTCCGTTAGCGTAAGAAGTGGAACTGGGAGCTCCCAGTGTCAATGCTGTCAGTTCGGTTGTATTTACCACCCGTACCCATTGCGACAGGGTGGTGTTCCAGTAATAAATACCTTTTGCCACCGATCCCGATTCGTTATAAATAAGCATACCGCTTACAGCCGTTCCATCCAATGTCCACTGTGAGACATCGTTCAAGGCAATACGGGGAAGTCGCAACCCCTTGGTCGCACTTTCAAGTTCGAGCAACGAAGCTGCTTGAACAACCTTCGGATTATTTCCTAGTTTAGTCTGAGCCTGTACCGTTCCTGCCACGAATAACAGGGCTAAGAATAAACAATTACTTTTTGAACAATTAAAATTGATCTTTCTCATATTTTTTTATATCGTATTAAAACCTTTTTTCTATCTGTATATGGTGTGAATATAATGAGTTCGTCTTGACTTTTTAATGATACTATAATATTGCTCCGACCGAGCTCTCAAAAATGCTCCATTAGGAGCTATATTAATCATTGTCCAAATATCAATTTCAATAAAAGCTCCGTAGGTACAAAATAAAAAAAGAGAAGAACTGTATGGACGAACCCACGGAGCGGCTCCACACTCACATGTGTGCTTCCACAAAATCCATAGTTATGTTGTTGTAAAGTCATCACCCTATTTTATGTCAATTGGAATTCAATTGACGTCATCGTTTGTGTTTGGTCAAAATTCCGGATCTATATCCTTTTCGGTTTCGGAAAAATTTTAATCCCGCTACTCAAGCCCCGGCATAAACCAATAAATGTTGACTTTTCCAAATTATCACGATGCAAAAGTAAAATCAATGCATGCATTAACAACCGAACAAGAGGGTACAAATAGGGGACAAGGATTCCAGCAGAAAAATGCAGACAAAAGAGGTTTTTAGCGGAAAAGGTATTTTTAGGAATGAAGACAATATTGCTTTAAACCGGGTGCGGAATAAGCAATAAATGGAAAAGCAGAATCAACTGAATAAGCATATTTCAGTAGACCTGAGTTAATACAGGAGTTATACAAGTACGGGCAAAAACAAAAAAACAGCTAAAACGTATACAATCAACTAAAAATAATCACTTTAAAGCTTGAAAGTAACGATCAGAATTGGACTAACATTGGGGAAAACTTAGCTAAGATTTCCGAAAAATGACCCAACATTGATGGAATCTTAGCTAACATGGACGAGAATGACCCAACATAAAACGGAGTCTTAGCTAACATGGACGGAATCTTAGCTAACATAGATGAAAATGAGCCAACACAAACTGAATCTTAGCTAACATTGGAGAAATCTCAGCTGAGTATGGAAGGAAGAGTAAGGGTGTGAATTGCAAAGATATTTAGATTGCATAGAACAGGCCGCTCCTAGGAGTGACCGGTTTCTAAATTATAAATCAATCTAATAACTCCATCAGTTCGTTAAAGTAAACTTTGTTATTATCTACTACAGCATCGATTAGCATATCCTTCCAGACTTCTACATTCGGAGAATCAGGGACAGCAATACTATTTAATATTTTCATAATGCTCCCTATTTCATACATCTCGCACTGACAAATACGTCCAACATGTTCTTTAATCAGTGCTTTTTCCTGTTCGGTCAGCTGAACATTCGTCAGGTCTATAATTTCACCATTTACAGGCAGTTCAGAAGCCATAGAGCTCAGATGTGGCAATGTAAACCAGGTACTGGTGCCGTTTTTAGGATAATTAGTAGTCAGACCGATATCTCCCCCATGGGCATCAATCACCATTTTACAAAACCGTAAACCTAAGCCTTTTGATTTATAACTACTTTCGGTGACCTCATCTTTGGAAAAAAACTTATCAAAAACCTTATTTATATCATCGGGATGAATAGGTGTACCATCGTTTTTTATCTCAAACCGGATACAATCTTCAAGGAATTCACAATTAACCACAATCAATAAATTGGGCAAAGAATGTTTAATTGAATTAGTAAACAGATTTATAAAAACGCGCTCAATGAGCTGGTGATCAACATTTAGCCACAACGAATCAGCAATATTGAGCTGAATCCGGTTGTTTTTCTCTTGCAACATATATTTCAACTGTTCAATAGCCGAAAGTATAGTTTGGTTAATACACTCATAGGTCGGTCGTACAATAATAGCCCTTTCTTCCATCCGGTGAACATCAATAAAATTATCTGCTATTTGAAGTACATGCTGTACCGAGTCCGATACCTGATGAGAAATTTGAGTTTCATGCGCAGCAAAAAGGATATTATTCAGTGGGTTCCTTATGTCATGCAAAATCATACTCATCATATCATGTTTGAAATCAATCAATTGATTCAGTTTTATGTTTTTTTGAGTAATGATTGAATTACGTATAATTGCCTGATAAGTCATTAAATACAATTTCTTAAATAGAATAAAAATACCGAATGTAGCACATGAAAAAATAACAATGTGATAGAAAAATATTATCTGAAGGAAATACGAAACGACTATATATCTGAACAACACGATACGAACAATTGATAGCACTCCCAAAATAATCACATGCCTCGGATTAGTCAAAAAGCTACAGACAAACATTAACAGAATTAGAGAAGTATTTGTAAACAACACACGTTGCTCTACAAGAAATCCGTGGTGAATACTCTGAAGTTCTGACAATAAGGTAATAAAGAGAATCCCATAAACAGACACATATCCCATATACAGCTTATACTTCCGAAATGATAAGCAAAACACCCAGACAGTTATTATCATCTGAACAATAAGAATACGGAACAAAAAAGTATACTGATTTTCAACACATTTTATTAATCCAACAAAGATAACAACCAATAGTGAAAACAAAGTCAAAACGGTCACTATTCTCATCAACTTCTTATTAGCTGCATGCACAGAATTAATCAGAGAAGATTTCATAAACAAACTATCCGGTTTGATGTGCTCTTTCAAAAAACGAAGTATTTCCATGTTAAGCAATATTATTTAGTTTCCAACTAAAGCAAAGAGGGTACAAAGAGGGTACAAAGAGAGATTTGTATTAACTATAATTAACTCATAGTTTAGAGGTTCATTAGTTTATCTGTAAGATTTACTCCAGAAGCTACTTCCATTTTTCGTTTTAAACGCTTACGAGCCGTATTCACCGACTCGGGAGATATACAAATAATATTTGCAATATCTTTATTAGTCATGTTCAACCGGATAAATGCACACATTCTGAGCTCTGCCTTGGTCAGAGTAGGATAAAGTTGTTTCACCCTTTTAAGGAAATCGTGATGTATGAATTCGAAATTCGTCTGAAAATCAGCCCAATTTAGCTCAGTATCATTAAATAATCCATCCAACTCATCCAATAAAACTTCCGAAGTTTGCTTATATTCATTTGATAAATATAGTTTAAGCTCTTTCAGCTTTTTATTCATCGTCTTTTTTTGTTCAGCACAATGCTGAAGAGAGCTTATTTTCGATGTTAACTGATTCTGCAACATTAAGTTTTGTTGCTTTACCTGCTTCTGCATTTCGGAAATTCGCAGCATATTACGAACTCTTGAAACCAGTTCTATTTCATCGATTGGTTTTCGCAAAAAATCAACTGCGCCAGTTTGCAGGGCGGTCTTTAGGTGAGAAGATGTTATCATTAATCCAGACATCATGATAACAGGAATATCGCAGAACATGTCATCATTTTTTAGCTCTATGATAGTTTCTATTCCACTCATACCGGGCATACTCCAGTCTATCAATATCAAATCCGGAATTGTACTCTTAATAATACTGATTGCAGAAGATCCTGTTGTAGCTGATAATACATCACATTCTAGATTTTTTACTAAAAAATACACCATAGATTTGACATGCATAATATCGTCATCTACAACCAATATCCTATCCATTCTTCAGTTTTATTTCTTTTATATAACTAACATTTCGTTGCAAATATAAATAATTATTCTGAAAAACACGCAATAATTGCATTTTAAACATGTAACAAAAAAAACTACATACAATTTTTAAGTTCTACAATTTTACCCCCAAAATATACAGTCCAACGACCTCGTCCGTAAAAGTACCCGAAGATATAAATAAACAAATTCTCTGTTAAACAATTAAGTAGCTGAATAAATATAATGTCGTATAATCACATCAAAAAAGGAAAGAAGATTAAAACGCGGATCGAAGATTCCGGTCGCGAAAGAAACGCTGATCTAGCGGTTTTAAAACGTAGTTAATGCCATACCCACCTACGTGCTTAACGCTGGTAGCAAGTATATCCGGGAACATTCGAACGGGAAGAATAAACAGACAAATTGGTTGTAAAGCCACCAAGCAGAGAAGTGCTGATAATCGGCTTATATTGTATGCGCTACATTGTATAATGTAGGGGGGAATCAAAAGCACGCAAATAACGCAAGCAACACAAATTCTCGCAAATCAGATTTGTAAAGTAGAATATCATTTGTTGAATTTCAATTCAATAAGAGTGCGTCAATTGCGTATTTTGTTATTTGCATGCTAAAAAGACTTTTGAGGCAGCCTCAATGACTACATTGTATAATGTAGGAGCTTATTCTTATCATCACTCTTTAAACCTGAGTTCGGGATAAGAAAAAGAAGCAAAAGGTTAGCATATATGAGATTTTATTGTTATATTAGTGGTGTAAATCAAACACATAACAACTAATCTATCATGCTAACCCAAGACAAAATTACCGAAATCTATTGTATAGTGGACGATTTCTGCAAAGATCATTCAACAGAGATCTCAAAACGCCAAGTTCTACCTAACGACGGCAAAAAGCATCGTAGTCGTTCCTGTGAGATGTCTGACAGCGAAATAATGACTGTTCTACTCATGTTTCACTTTGGTACCTTCAGAAATTTTAAGCATTATTATTTGTATTATATAGGTGTCCATATGAGAAATGAGTTTCCTAAACAATTGTCCTATAATCGTTTTATCGAAATAGAGCATCGTGTATTCACTCCCATGATGTTTTTCCTTAACGGAATATGTTTTGGCAAATGCACCGGAATAACCTTTGTTGATTCAACAAAAATAAGTGTCTGCCACAACAAACGCATTAAGCGCAACAAAGTTTTTGAAGGCTTTGCGCAGTTGGGGAAAAGTACGATGGGCTGGTTTTATGGCTTTAAGCTACATCTGGTTTGCAACGATAAAGGAGAACTGCTCAGTTTTTGTCTTACACCAGGCAATGTAGATGACCGAGATCCCAATACACTCAAAAATCTGACACGAGATTTATTTGGAAAACTTTTTGCTGACAAGGGCTACATCTCAGCCTCTCTTTTGAAACGCTTTTCGAAAAGGGAATACATCTGGTTACAGGTATTAAAAGCAAGATGAAGAACAGACTAATGAGCTTGCATGACAAAATACTTCTTAGAAAAAGATCTGTAATAGAAACTATTAATGATGAATTAAAGAATATATGTCAGGTAGAACACACCAGACATCGCGCGATGCATAACTTTGTAATGAACCTGATTTCTGCATTGGCTGCATATTGCTTCTTTGATAAAAAGCCGGCTATCAAATTGGACGTAGAGCCTCAACATGGTCAGCTTGCCATTTTTTAAGCAGAATAAAAATCGTTACTTGCTTTGTTGTTCTCTAGTTGGCGAGTAAATGGTTTTTACTTGCTCATGGCTTATTGTCTATATGTTTAATCTAAATGATTGCACAGCGTTATCCCGAACTCAGGTTTTAAGCGCCTTATTCTCTTCTGTTATTCGCACCGACAACATAATGGCATTAAGCACCGTGAAAGTTATTGCTGTAAAATACAGACCAAAAATCAAAGGAATAAGTGCAATTTCAGCAATGACTATTATGTAATTTGGATGTTTAAAGTATCTGTATGCCCCCGCCTTTACCAATGGAACATTAGGGATATGATAGATTTTCGTATTCCAATATTTACCCAATGATAAAACAACCCAGACTTTAAGAATCACAAGTAAAAAATAGGAAACAAGTAAAAGCATGCTGAAAGAAGTCGGCTGTTTTGCGGAATACTCAATTATTAGCGAAAGAAAAAACAACACATGAAGCGCCACGATAAAAGGATAATGCTTTTGTCCCGACTCCACCGCCCCTTGCTGCAACAACCACACTTCATTTTTCCCCGACAACACCAGCTCTACAACTCTCAGCAAAATAAGAGCGACTATAAAAATAATAAAAGCCATATTATTCTCTATTCATTTGAAGTAAAACCATCTCACACGAAAAACCCGGCCCCATAGATACCATCAATCCGTAACCATCCTCAAAACCTTGCGTAAAAAACCGATCCAACACATACAATACCGTAGCGCTGGACATATTGCCGTTATCATTCATCACCTCGCGCGTATGCTTAAGAAAATCGCCTTCTACAGCCAAAGCATCCTGATAGGCGGTTAATACTTTTTTACCACCGGGATGAAAAATAAAATTCTTTATATCGGAAAGTTTCAGATTATTCTTATCCAAAAACGAAGTAACATCATTATTTACATTATTTGCAATGATAGTGGGAATGTCAGAAGAAAATAATACTTTAAATCCCTTATCCATAAACTCCCATCCCATTACATCCAGCGAGTCATAATACAATTTGCTTTGCGTATCTAAAAAACTGATTCTATTCTTTGCTTTGTTCGCATGATTATCACCAGTAATAAGACAGGCTGCAACCCCATCGGCAAACAAAGTGGAGCCTATAAAATTACTCTTAGTATAGTCATCTCGCAAAAATGTAAGAGAACACAATTCCACCGCAACAAGCAAAACCACCGCATCCGGGTTGGCTTTAGCCAAAACACAAGCTTTTGAATAGCCAGACACTCCACCCCCACAACCCAAACCAAAAATGGCCATACGATTGATATTTTGATTCAACCTCATTTTATTAATGATAAGCGCATCCAAGCTTGGAGTAGAAAGTCCGGTAGTTGAAATAAAAATAATATCGGTAATTTCCTCATTTTCAATTTGAGCAGAGACCACACAATGCGTAATTGCTTCGACCGAATATTCCAAAGCAACCCGAACATACTCGTTGTTCTGCTCTTGAAAATTATGCAAACCGGAATAGTAATCAAGCGGCTTACAGAAATTTCTTGTTATTATTTCTGTATTGTCAAATGCACTCAGCATCCTGTCCACTTGCGGATAAGAAGGTGCAAATAGATTTCGGGCATATTGCTTCACTTCCTGCTGATCGGTTTTAAAAGGGAAATCAATTTTTGATATTGCTGCTAATGATGGCATAGTTTATAATATTCAATTATTACATTTAATTCTAATTGTCTATTAAACATTTACACAGAAGGAAAGTTCCTGCGTCAGCCGTATTTTCTTTTTATTCATTCACAATAGTCCTATATTATTGAATAATTTTCAATTCTTTTGAATAAATTCCGAAAAAAAATGAAGTCAGACAAACATATTTTTATTGAGATAAAAAATTCGTAGTAAAAACTATTATTTTACAACTAAAGTATGATCAATACAGCACTTTATATTAATCATTAAAAAAAAACTTACAGCTATAAAGAAGAACGAAAAAAGCAGCTTGCAAAATGTAATTAAATACACAGTATTGTTTATTTAGTTTAAATCACTATCTTTGCAATGAATTCAAATTGATATTAGATATTCTTACAACTTATTAGATTATGATTATAACGGAACTAATTTTTAATTGATTTCAATGTATTTATTAAAAATAAAAAACACATTTAAAATGAATTGAAACATGAAAAAAAGTAATGGACTTATAGCAATTATTCTTTCAATTTCCATTCTGTTAGCAGGATGTAGCTCTATGAGCAATGCAACAAAAGGTGGTTTATTCGGTGGTGGTGGCGGAGCCGCCCTAGGTGCCGGCATAGGTGCTTTAATTGGTAAAAGTGGTAAAAGTACAGCCATAGGCGCAGCTATAGGTGGCGTTGTGGGAGCAACGACAGGTGTTATTATAGGCAAGAAAATGGATAAAGCGGCAGCACAAGCAGCAGCCATAGAAGGAGCCCGTGTTGATAGCATCAGAGATGCAAACAACTTAAAAGCTATTAAAGTAACTTTCGACTCCGGAATTTTGTTTCAAACAGGTAAAAGCACATTAAACGCAGCTTCAAAAGATGCTCTGACTAAATTTGCGAAGATTCTTGTATCAAACCCAACTATGGATATCACCATCATGGGACATACCGACAATCAGGGATCATTAGAAATTAATCAAAAACTATCGCAAGACCGTGCACAGTCCGTTGCCAACTTCTTACAACTACAAAGCGTAACAGCAACTCAGTTCAAGGAAATTGTGGGTAAAAACTTTGCAGAACCTGTTGGCGACAACAAAACAGCTGCTGGAAGAGCTGCAAACCGTCGCGTAGAAGTATATATGTATGCCAGCCAAAGAATGATTTCTGACGCTCAGTCTCAAGGCAAATAAGCTGAACTTTTCTTCAAAATTATAAGCCACTCGTAAATCATTTTACGGGTGGTTTTTGTTTATATAAACACGAACCAAAACCAGACCTACAAACCAACATAACCAATAAACTACTATACAAAGAGCTGGAAACACAAGACCATACGAAAGATGCATTTTTATTAGTTACCATCTGTCTTTTCAATCATACGTAAATATCATTTCATACGCAAATCAAGAGAAAAACAATTTATTTAAAAGCAAATGAATTATATTTATTTCGAATTAAAACAAAAACCGAAATAAATAAAAACCACCAGACACTTTTCAAAAGAATATAACAGGCAGAGACTAACTTTGTACTGTATTATTGACTCAAACAATTCAAATACATTCATTAAAATGAAATTTACAAAAATGCATGGAATCGGGAATGACTATATATATGTCAACGGTTTCGAAGAAAAAATAGACGATCCTGCAGCATTCGCAATACAATACAGCGACAGACACAAAGGAATAGGATCGGATGGTTTAGTAATGATATTGCCATCAACTGAGTGCGATTTTAGAATGCGCATGTTTAATGCCGATGGCTCTGAGTCGGAAATGTGTGGAAATGCATCGCGCTGCATTGGCAAGTTTGTATACGACAAAGGTCTGACAACTAAAACAACAGTAACACTGGAAACATTGGCCGGCGTTAAAGTTCTAAAACTTTTCGTAGGTGCAGACAATGCGGTGGAAAGCGTAACCGTTGACATGGGCGAACCGATACTTGAATCGAAATTGATCCCTACAACTATTGCCAAAGAAACCGTGATAAACGAACCGGTTACATTCAGCCCCGAGATACAATATAATATCACCTGCGTCTCGATGGGTAATCCACATGCAGTTATATTTACCACCGGTATTGCAAATCTGGATTTACCCAAAATAGGTCCGGTGACTGAAAATGCTGCTATTTTTCCACGCCGTACCAATACGGAGTTTATTGAAGTCATTTCGGCTAACAAACTTAAGATGCGTGTTTGGGAGCGAGGTTCGGGCGAAACAATGGCCTGCGGCACGGGAGCATGTGCATCGGTAGTGGCTGCTGTACTAAATGACCTGACTGCCAGAAAAACAACCGTAGAACTACTGGGCGGCGAACTAACCATCGAATGGAAAGAATCGGACAACCATGTATATCTGACAGGTGGCGCTACTACGGTTTTTGAGGGTGAATTATAAACCACCCCTAACCCCTAAAGAGGGACAAAATCAGTTTTTCTCTCTTGCTTATTTTACAATTAGAATAATAATTCTTAGGCTTTAAACAAGCTTTGGATCATAAAACAAACAGAACTAACTACTCTTATTCCCCTTTAGGGATTAAGGAGGAATTTTAAAAAAAACCATATGGCACAGATTAATGAGAATTTCATAAAAATTCCGGCTACCTATCTTTTTTCGGAGATAGCAAAACGAGTAGCACAACACAAAGAAGAAAATCCTACGGCACCGATTATACGTATGGGCATTGGCGACGTAAGCCTTCCCCTACCCGATGCCGCTGTGGACGCAATGATAAAAGCTGCTGACGAACAACGTAGTGCTGCTACATTCAGAGGATACGGACCGGAACAAGGTTATGATTTTCTGCGCAATGCAATTGTTGAAAACGATTACACATCCAAAGGCATTGCCATTGAAGCAGATGAAATTTTCGTTAGCGACGGCGCCAAAAGTGATACCGGAAACATTGGCGATATATTCGACGTAAATAACCGGGTAGCTATCACCGATCCATGTTATCCGGTGTATGTAGATACCAACGCTATGGCCGGTCGCGCAGGCGAACCAACGCCCAGCGGTGAGTGGACCAACCTGGTTTACCTGGCTTGTAACGCTGAAAATAACTTTGTACCGGCACTGCCAACGGAAAAAGTTGATTTGGTTTATCTGTGTTACCCAAACAATCCGACCGGAACAACACTTACCAAAGAGCAACTGACCGTTTGGGTTGAATATGCCAAAGCCAACAACGTGATTATTCTGTTTGATGCAGCTTATGAAGCATTTATCACCGAAGATAACGTACCTCACAGTATTTACGAAATAGAAGGAGCCAAAGATGTGGCTATTGAGTTCCGCAGTTTTTCTAAAACGGCCGGCTTTACCGGAACCCGTTGTGGATACACTGTTGTACCAAAACAGCTGATGGGATATACCGAAAGCGGCGAACCTGTGGCGTTGAATAAACTATGGAACCGTCGTCAGTGTACCAAGTTTAACGGAACTTCATACGCTGTACAACGTGCTGCGGAAGCTACATTTAGCCCGGAGGGTAAAAAACAGGTAAAAGCGCTGATTGACTTTTACACCGAGAATGCTAAAATTATTCGCGAAGGACTTCAGAAAGCCGGTTACACTGTTTTTGGTGGTGTGAATGCTCCTTATGTGTGGGCTAAAGCTCCAGAAGGCATGGGTAGCTGGGAATATTTCGACTATTTACTGAAAGAAAAAAACATTGTAACAACTCCCGGCGCCGGATTTGGTGCGAGCGGCGAAGGTTATGTTCGCTTTTCGGCCTTTGGGAGTCGCGAAGCTACGATTGAGGCAATGGAGAGACTGGATAAATAGAGGAAAGAACAAAGAGCAAAGATCAAAGAACAAAGACAAAAGACAAAAGATCAATGATTAATGATGAGGCCCGGGACATGTTCCGGGTCTCATTTTTTTGTGGTGCTGGTAAAAGATACCTGTGCATAGCAATAAAATAGTTATGGACACCAACAAAGAAGTTGAGAATGCTTACAAAGAAGAGTAAAGAGCAAAGACATAAGACAAAAGAACAAAGAATAAAGAATAAAGAACAAAGACAAAAGATCAAAGAATAAAGATTACTGAGGTCTAAGAGATGTTGTGAGTGCTTATTGTTTGATTGTGAAGGGTGACATTGTATATGTAGCTTGCGTTTTCATAAAAGAGAGTGATATATCTATTTCAGATGGTTCTATTTTTATACCAGAAGCTTCTATATCTATAAAGTAAGTAGCTATATACATAACTGTAGTATCATTATTCAAAAAAGCAGTACAAATTACCATAAAAGATGTATCGTTTATCTGACTTTCAGCTTTATAATTCTAATAAGCATCAAATAGATACGTTAAAGCAGGTCGCGTATCCATTAATTCAGAAGCTTATTTCTAAACAGCAGGAAGAATAAACATAAATGATTCCGCAAAAAACAGAGTTACGAGTGCCTATATGGCAACTGTGGCTGATTGTTATAAAGACATAGCAGTTGTACAGAAAAGAATAAGTGCTTAGAAATTCTATTTTCTTGATTATTCGGCACTACTATCAAAGCACTTTGAACAAACCGGCTTTTCGTCAAAGCTACTTAGTACTGAGAAAGAATTATTTTACGACTTTAAATACGAGGGAAGAGATTTGTTTGTAATGCAAATCTTTGGCTCCGAACAGGGATTTGAGATAAACCTTTACATCGAAAGCAATATCCACCAGACCGGTGATATGTGCGTAAAGTACGTGATTGCGGGCAGCACGGGCATTATCCAGATCAACTTTGGCAACGATAACTTCTTTGTTTTTAATCTCAAGGTTGGCCTGATAAGCCCTCAGCGCGTTCAGTTGTAAGTCGGGTTCGTTGGGTGCATACTCCGGTATGTTGGCCAAAAGGCCGATAAGCTTGCTGAAGTTATCGACCTGATGATCATACCCGGTTTGGGCAGATGATTTTTCGACTACCTCTACACCCTGCTCGGCCAATGCTTTTTTCTCGGCATCGGTAAGCCGTGGCTTCACCCTCCTACCCTGAATTTTTCGAACAATTGATCTGGCCGAGTTGTCCATATAAAAAGAGCTTTCGGTAGATCTGAGAGAGTTTAGTATCCGCGTAGACAAAGTTCGCAAAGGTGCGAAGGTATGCTCGCGACTATCGACCGCAATGGAATAAGAAGCCAACATTATATCGACATTTTTGATCGTTTCCCGGGCTTGCAAAAGTAGGGCTTGGAGTGCCGGCAAGGCAATAGCAGCACGTGAGGGATTGTAAGAAGGGCCAAGAGAGGCAACAAAGGAGACCAGAATCTCGAAGTGGACTACATTTCTGTTGTGACCGGTTTCATTTACAGAATACATAACTGATTAATTTAGTAGGTTCGAAAGCAAGATAACCAAGCGAAAGCAATGTTGTAAATTATAGAGAAGTAAGAATAAGGGAAAAATACGACACTAAGACATTTTGATTACTTAACGTTGCAATTATAAATAATTATTTTTTACCGAAAATAAAACGAGACGAAAATTTAAATAGATTTAACCCTTATTCGATAGACATTATACGATTAAGATATTTACGAGTAAATAGTTACGAGTTAAAAACAGTGTTCGTGCTCAGTAGCTATCTATTTTTGCTATTATTTGATTTTCAATTCTACTAGTTGAATTGAAAATCAATGCCGTTTATTACTTACAAATAGAAAAGCCACAAAGAGCAGTCTGTTTGAAATAAAAACAACGGACAAACAAAACAGGAAAGGATGTTCCTACAGAGTTGAGAATTGAGTCTTTCAGATTCAATTGTTTTTAAAGGGAAAATTGCTAAAAAATACATTAATGTTGCTTTTTACGCTCCAAAATGAAGCTTTTAAGAAACTCTTCGGCTTAAAATCATAAAATAGCACCTAAAATGTAGCTTATTCAGCAAAGCTCAAAAGAACGTTTAGACATGCATCGGCAAATCACAATGTCATTTTATAATATATATGCCTATTTGAGCATCAATACGAAACTATAATTGCAAATATAGTGTCATTATGGAATTAGCAGTCTATAATTTCTATTATTTTTCAAACGGCGCATTGCGCGTTATGACATTTTGATTATTTTTGCATCGTATTAAAAACAATATGATATTTCATTTGGCATATTAATTACATTTTATCTAAGCACAGCCAATATCAGTTGACATAATACAGAAATCAGTTTTTATAGTAATCAAACTTTTAAAATTTTCAGGTATGACAAAAATTAAAGTTTTAGCAATCTTCGCGATTGCATTGTTATCGACAATGAGCGTTAAGGCCCAATTTGCAACAGGTGCTGACATTGTAAGTTCATATGTATGGCGTGGTATTCCTCAAGAAGACGTTACGGGTGTAAAAGGCGGAGCCCCCAACATTCAACCTTTCGCAACGTTCACTACCGGTAAACTGACCTTAGGCTCATGGGCTTCGAGCAGCTTTAGCGGAGGACTGAAAGAAGTAGACTTATATGCAACTTATGCAGTATCGAGTGCATTTGCCATTACGCTGACTGATTATTACTACAATTTTGCCACTCAACCCAATTATTTCAAATACAAAAACGGTACAGGTCACGTGTTTGAAGGAACTCTGGCTTATACCGGATCAGCTTTCAGCGCTTCGATAAACACGATGTTTGCAGGAGCAGACAAACTGAACAACGGAGATAATGCTCTTTCGACCTATGTAGAATTGGGTTATCAAATAGCTCCGGTAGCCAAAGTATTTATCGGTGGATCGCTGGCCAACAGTAATACGTACGGCACAACAGGTTTTGGTATCACCAACATTGGTTTAAAAGTAACTAAAAATATTGCCATTACAGACAAGTTCAGTCTTCCTGTATATGGAATTGTAGGTGCAAATCCTTACTTAAAGAGTACATTCTTTGTAGCTGGTGTTACACTGTAATAAACACAAGTTTTTGTAAGCAGACAATACATATTAATCACTCAAAAAATGAAAAAATGAAAAAAATCGAAGCAATTATCCGCACCTCAAAATTTGGCGAGGTAAAAGAAGCTTTACGCGAAGTAGGCATTGATTTCTTCTCCTATTGGGATGCAACCGGTGTTGGCAATGAAGTTGAAAGGGGAGGGCACTCTTACAGAGGTACAGTTTATGACACAAGTTTCATTTCGCGTCAGTTACTAACAATTGTTGTGCGCGATGTGAATTTACAGAAAACCGTTGATGCTATTTTAAAAGCAGCAAAAACCGGGGTTATTGGTGATGGTAAAATTTTCGTATCGGATATTGTTGAATCATATCGTATCAGAAATGAAGAAAAAGGTGACACATCATTATATAACAAAGAAGATTAAACTTAGTAACTCATAAAAAAACAGGAGAAAGATATATGAAAAAGTATATATTATTAATATTATTAATGCTGGTAACTGCTTCTGCGACTAGCTACATATACGCAGAGAAAGCAGCCGACCCAACCGGGGCAACAACAGGAACGGCAAGCGATGTAACAGCTGTAAAAGCAGGGGCACCGACATTGGATGAAGTGGCAACTCAAGCAGGTCACAACAAAATAGCTATTAACATGGTATGGGTATTGGTTACCGGATTTATTGTAATGTTTATGCAGTTCGGTTTTGCTGCCGTAGAAGGCGGTATGACCCGTGCCAAAAATGCTTCCCACACATTTGCCATGAACTTCCTGATTTATCCTTTGGGTATGATTGGGTTCTTTATATGTGGATTTGCATTCATGTTTGGTGGAGTAGGTGCACTTGGGACTCTGGGTGGATACGACGGCCTAAACCAAGAATTCACAATCAACATTGCTGGACATGCATTTGGTTTAATTGGGACAAAAGGATTCTTCCTAAATGGAGTATATGACGTTTCTGTATTTGCTTTATTCTTGTTCCAAATGGTATTTATGGATACGACTGCTACTATTCCTACAGGTTCTATGGCTGAAAGATGGAAGTATTCTTCATTCTTTATTTATGGTCTTTTAGTAGGATCTGTCATCTATCCAATCTACGGAAATTGGGTATGGGGCGGTGGCTGGTTGTCACAACTTGGAAATATGTTCGGACTAGGACACGGTCATGTTGACTATGCAGGATCTTCGGTAGTTCACTTAACCGGTGGGGTACTCGCCTTTGTCGGAGCAAAAATACTTGGTCCACGTCTTGGAAAATATAACAAAGACGGATCTGCCAATGCAATTCCCGGACACAATATTCCAATTGCAATCCTTGGTGCTTTCGTACTTGCATTCTGTTGGTTCTCTTTCAACGCCGGATCGTCATTAGCCGGTGGTGATCTTAGAATAGCGATTGCCGCCGTAAACACAATGATTGCTTCTGCAACCGGCGCATTGGCTTCAACACTTTATATGTGGCTCTTTAAAACTAAAAAGCCGGATCCAACCATGATGATAAACGGTTTACTTGCAGGTTTAGTTGCCATTACAGCACCTTGTGCTTTCGTATCTGTAGGTTCTGCAGCTGTGATTGGTTTAATTTCGGGTATTTTGGTAATTGAAGCTGCATTATTTGTAGAACATAAACTTAAAATAGATGATCCTGTAGGTGCAATTGCCGTACACGGTGTAAACGGTGCTTTTGGCTGTATAGCTCTTGGATTATTTGCTGACGGAACATATGGCGATGGTCTTAACGGAATCAAGGGCTGTGTAACAGGTTTATTCTATGGCGATGGAGGTCAGTTAGCAGCTCAAACTATTGGAGTTGTAACAAATATAGTTTATGTTGGTCTTATGGGCTGGGTTGTATTTAAACTGATTGATCTAGTTGTAGGAAATCGTGTATCAGCTGAAGATGAACTTAGAGGTCTTGATATTCCTGAAATGGGCGTTGAAGCTTACTCAGGTATCAAAATGGACAAAAACAGTGAAACTCCGCTTTCAAAATAAATCATAATTATTTTATCAAAGAGATTTCTGCTTGTTCAGAATCTCTTTGGTAAAATTAATTACTTCAAACCAAAAAAAAGTTGAAACAACATGACTAAAGAAGATAGCACATTAAATTGCTACATAAAGTTATTTCCCAAATGGATTGCTTTAGTAGTTTTAGCTGCGGGCATAGCAGGCGCCGTTATTATACCTGTTACATCAGCCGCCTTTTATATATGGATTGGATTATGTGGATTATTCATCGCAAAAACATTAACTCAGAAGCCACAAAATGAACCGGTTATTGTTTTAGCAGAAACAGGAATTCAATTGGACAATAAACAGTTTTATCCTTATACTGAAATAGAGAAAGTCATGGCATTCTCCGTTAAAAGACTACGATTCAGATCGATAAATTTTAAATTGTATTTAAAAGAAGGCAATCAAATCGAATTTAACGTCGACAATTTAAATGTCAAGCCTCAGCATTTACTTGATGTAATAAATGAAAAAATAAAATAGAGTGAGAGATACTCTCTAAATACAACAAAAGTTATTTAGAACACTGGGTATTGCACTCTCTCTTTATATAAATAGCAGGCTGTGAAAACTCGTAGAGTACAATCATTGTCTCTTACACAATAATATTTATATAAATTTCCCCAAACACGGTGAAACTGCTTACAACTAATCGTGTGTTTTTTAGTTTTATTGTTTCAGGCAGGCTATTTCGTGAGAAATGGCCTGTTCTATTTTTTAGCGGTAAGCAGTAAGCGGTAAGCAGTAAGAAATGAAAAATGAAAAATTATATGTATTTTTGACAATCACAAACAACATCAATTTAAAACGAGCAAATTAAATTATAAGTATGAAAGATATTACAACTATTCCTCTATGGTGGTCGATACCATTTGTAGTAATGCTGCTGACCATAGCAACCGGACCACTTATTGCAGAAAAGTGGTGGGGCCAAAACAAAAATAAACTACTTGTTTCTCTTCTTTTAGGCATTCCTGTAACTATTTACATGTTGGTAAGCGGATTTTCAGGGCATCTGATAGAGACAATTGCTTATGATTATGTACCGTTTATGATTCTATTGGGGTCACTGTTCGTGATCACTGGGGGCATCCATCTATCCGGCGACATAAAAGCTTCTCCGTTAAACAACACCTTATTTTTGGGTATTGGTTTTGTGCTGGCTTCTATCATGGGCACAACCGGAGCTGCCATGCTTCTTATCCGGCCTGTAATTGCAACAAATTCGGAACGCAAATACACTACTCACACCATTCTGTTTTTCATTGCAGCAGTAGCTAACTGCGGTGGACTCTTAACGCCACTTGGTGACCCCCCGCTGTTTATGCTTTATCTGCGGGGAGCTGAGTTTTCGTGGTTTCTAAATTTATTTCCGGAATGGATCTTCACGGGGGGACTGTTGTTGTTGATCTACTATTTTGTGGACCGACACTACTATAAAAAAGAGACTTGGGAAAATATAGCAGAAGATTACATTCGTATTGAGCCAATTCGCATAAGCGGGAATATTAATTTTTTATTTTTAATTGGCGTTGTGATTGCAGTTGCTTTTGTCAACAAAGGAAATATTCCTCAGATGGGAGAAGAAAATGCTTCCATCTGGTTGAAGTATTTGCGCGAAATAGTGCTGATAGTACTTACCGTCCTATCTCTATATTACACAAAGACAGAAGTCCGCAAAAAGAACAAGTTTTCTTGGGAGCCGATTGTTGAGGTTGCATATCTTTTTCTGGGTATATTTATAACCATGGCGCCAACATTAATCTGGCTGGCAAAAAATGCAGGCAGCTTCGGAGTTACCCAACCCTGGCAATTTATGTACACATCAGGTGCATTGAGTTCTTTTCTGGACAATACCCCTACCGCAGTTGCATTTTACGATCTTGCCCGCGGATTAGTCAGCAGCGGACTACCAGCATCGTTAACCGGAGGAACTATGGTGGCCGGAGTTCCGGAAGTGCTATTACGAGCTATTTGTGTAGGTGCGGTATTCTTCGGAGCAATGACTTACATTGGTAACGGTCCAAACTTTATGGTAAAATCGATTGCAGAAGAAAGTGGCATAAAAATGCCGAGCTTCTTTGCTTATATGTGGAGATTTTCACTGATTGTTTTATTGCCGATATACATTTTAGTACAGCTGATTTTTATCTAAGCAACAAGCATCATAAATTTTCCACGCATTCTCATAGCGTGGACAGATAACAAAAACAGACAACTAAAATTATCAGAGTTTAATTATAGAAATAGCAAACAGGCAGCCTCGTTTTGAGACTGCCTGTTTGCGTTAGCACTCAGGACATTCTAAAATATTTCGGAATCAACAGAATGTATCAATTAGCATCGCAAGTTTGGCGCTTAAAAGTACAAATATTTTGCAACAACAGACACATCTTACCCCTACGTAAATGTAGTTTTACAGCGCATTTTAATACCTAAATGTAGTTTTTTTTGTCATTTTATTGTCGAATTGCTTTGTAATTCGACAATAATAATATATTTTTGCACTCAAATTAGCAAAAAACAAAAGACAAACGACTGGTTTTTGCAGCAATTCAAACTGCCCTGTTGACAATAAGCAGTAAGTTGAATTGGTTTTCACCAAATGAAGGCAAACGAAACAACAAAACGTAAAACATGAAAAAAATTGAAGCAATCATCCGTAAATCAAAATTTGAGGATGTAAAACAGGCATTATCCGATGCAGGTATCGACTGGTTCTCTTATTGGGACATAACCGGACTTGGAAAATCCACCGAAGATCAGGTAGTACGTGGTCAGGTATTCAAATCCGGCTATATTCAACGCCGCATGATTTCAATTGTAGTAAGGGATGTGAATTTAGAAAAGACAGTGAATGCCGTTCTGAATTCAGCCTGGACAGGCGAAACCGGCGACGGAAAATTATTTGTTTACGACATTCAGGAAACGTTCCGTATCCGCACAAAAGAATCGGGACCTGATGCACTTTACAACAAATAAAAATAAAAAAGAACCAATAATTCAAGAAGTCGAGAGCAATTAAAATGAAAAAACAGATAATATCCCTGATAGCTTTATTTACATTATTCAGCACTACCATTTCAGCCCAAACTGCTGCCGCTGTTGCAAGTCCTAAAATAGACGCCGGCGACACAGCCTGGATGATTGTAGCCACAGCATTTGTACTTTTAATGTCAATTCCCGGTTTAGCCCTTTTTTACGGAGGCTTAGTTCGTCGCAAAAATGTATTAAATGTGTTTATGCAAATCTTTATCCTTGTGGCCGTGATCAGTGTGGAATGGGTGGTTATAGGCTATAGCAATGCATTTAGTTCAAACTCTATCGAAGTACTCAAACCATTCATAGGTGGATTCCACTGGGCATTTTTAAACAATATAAATATCAACGACCTAAGTCCGTACTTTATATCCCATTCGCAAACAGCAGCCGATGGAAGCACGGTAGGAACAATTCCTCATATTGTTTTTATCATGTTCCAATGTATGTTTGCCGTTATCACTCCCGCTTTAATCGTCGGAGCATTTGCAGAACGCATCAACTTCAAAGGATTTCTGATTTTTTCAATTCTTTGGACGATATTTATTTACAATCCCGTTGCACACTGGGTTTGGGCATCAGATGGTTGGTTGTACAAATTAGGTGCTCTTGATTTTGCAGGAGGTACTGTTGTTCATATAAACGCTGGTATTGCCGCCATCGTGACTGCTATCATGCTTGGAAAACGTCGCGATTATAAAGGTCACGCCATACCAGCACACAACATAACTTATGTTGTTATTGGTGCCGGATTACTTTGGGTAGGCTGGTTTGGATTCAATGCAGGCAGTGGTCTGGCAGCCGACGGACTTGCCGGAAATGCATTAATGGTTACTCATATAGCTGCAGCGACGGCGGCCATAACCTGGGCATTGCTTGACTGGTGTTTAGACAAGAGACCAACTGTAGTAGGAATCAGTACAGGTGCTGTTGGCGGATTAGTTGCCATCACTCCTGCAGCCGGATTCGTAGGCGTACCAGGTGCATTAGCCATCGGAGTATTAGTTTCACTAGTATGTTTCTTTATGGTTGCTTACGTAAAACCAAAGCTTGGGTACGATGACTCGCTAGATGCATTCGGCGTTCATGGCATAGGAGGTATTTTGGGAGCAATTTTAACAGGAGCATTAGCCTCACCCTTCATTCAATCATCATATAGCGGAGCAATTTATGGAAATTTTCATCAATTGTGGATTCAACTATTGGCCGTTGGAGTAACCATTGTTTTTTCAGGTATAGGGACATATATTTTGTTCAAAATCACCGACAGATTCGTTAAGTTGCGCGTTTTAGATAAACATGAAGCCATAGGGCTTGATGAAACCCAACATGGCGAAACCGCCTATACGAATTTTGACTAATCATTCTCACAAAATTTTGATTGATACAAAACAAGAAAATATCACATTACACAAAGCAATTAAATTGCTTTGAAAAACTAATAATTGATTGATTTATTATTTATCTTTGTCGGCAATGAAGTTGGCAGACTCAAAACAATTCGGAATTGCAACTTTGAAGTACCTGATTCAATAAATCATAATTTAACCGCAAATAGTTTCAATTCGATTGGATATTGCGTATATTTGCATCAATTTAAAACAAAACACTAAAAAAACTCAGAAATAGTTTATTTTATAGCCGAAGAACTATCATTTTTATTATTTTTGCAATGATTTAATATCATTCCGTTAGATATACATTAAGATTTTAAAGATATAGATAAAATACAACCATCAAAAAATATAATTATGTCATCATTGAGATTTAATGCAGTAGAAGAAGCTTTTAAGAAAAAAGCACTCGAAGTATCTGCCCCTTCAAAATTAACTTCCGATTACTACGGAAAGTATGTATTCAACAAAGCCACAATGGCTAAATACCTTTCTAAAGACACAATGAAAGCTCTGAAAAACGTTACCGACAAAGGAGCGACTTTAGATCTTTCAATTGCAGACGACGTGGCAGCCGGAATGAGAATGTGGGCAATGGAACTAGGTGCAACTCATTACACACACTGGTTTCAACCATTGACTGACGGAACTGCTGAAAAACATGACTCATTTATTGATTATGAAGGAGCTCCTGGTGAAGCTATCATCGAAGATTTTTCGGGAAAACTTCTTGCTCAACAAGAACCAGATGCTTCTTCTTTCCCAAGTGGAGGTATTCGTAGCACTTTTGAAGCTCGCGGATATACTGCATGGGATCCTTCTTCTCCAGCTTTCGTGGTTGATGACACACTGGTTATCCCTACGATTTTCATTTCATACACAGGCGAAGCGCTTGACTTAAAAGCTCCATTATTGAAAGCATTAAATGCTGTAGATAAAGCAGCAACAGCCGTATGCCAAATGTTTGACCCAAATGTAAAGAAAGTAGTTGCTTATCTGGGTTGGGAACAGGAATATTTCTTAGTTGACGAAGGTTTGTACGCAACTCGTCCTGACTTATTACTGACTGGTCGCACATTAATGGGACATGAATCAGCTAAAAACCAACAGTTGGAAGATCACTATTTTGGATCTGTTCCAAGCCGTGTTGCTGCTTATATGAAAGATATTGAATTTGAAGCTTACAAATATGGTATTCCTGCAAAAACCCGTCACAACGAGGTTGCTCCTAACCAATTTGAATTAGCTCCGATCTTTGGCGAATGTAATCTGGCAGTTGATCAAAACTTACTGATGATGTCAATCATGAAACGTGTGGCACGTCGTCATGGATTCCGTTTATTATTACACGAAAAACCATTTGCAGGCATTAATGGTTCAGGAAAACATAACAACTGGTCGTTAGGTACTGACACCGGTGTAGGTTTGTTCACTCCGGGAAAAACCCCTGAAGAAAACCTATTGTTTGTAACTATTTTGACATCTACTTTGATGGCCGTTCACAAACATAATGCATTATTGAAAGCGTCAATTATGACTGCTCAGAATGCACATCGTTTGGGTGCCAACGAAGCGCCTCCTGCAATTGTTTCAGCATTTCTTGGAAGTCAATTAACTGCTATTCTTGAAAAATTAGAAAACAGTACCAGCGAAGAAGCTATCATTGTTGGAGCTAAGAAAAAACTCAGCTTAGGTATCGCACATATTCCAGAAGTATTCCTTGATAATACTGATCGTAACCGTACTTCACCATTTGCATTTACCGGAAACCGCTTTGAGTTCCGTGCAGTTGGTTCATCAGCAAACTGTTCTTCAGCAATGACTAGTTTGAATGCAGCTGTTGCAGATCAATTAGTAGAGTTTAAAGCCGAAGTTGATGCTAAAATAGCAGGAGGTTCTACTAAAGAAAAAGCGATTTTTGATGTAATCAAGTCTTATATTAAAGCTTCAAAAGCAATTCGTTTTGATGGAAACGGTTATAGTGAAGAATGGAAAGCTGAAGCTGCAAAACGCGGTTTGGACTGTGAAACAAGCGTTCCAAAAATCATTGAAGCTTATACTTCTAAATCAAGCATCGAATTATTCAAATCGACAGGTGTACTTACAGAAGTTGAACTTCATGCCCGTAATGAAGTGAAATGGGAAACTTACGTTAAGAAGATTCAAATTGAAGCCCGCGTATTAGGAGATTTGGCAATTAACCACATCATTCCGGTAGCTACCCGTTATCAATCACTTTTATTAGATAATGTATACAAAACCAAAGCCGTTTTCTCTGTTGAAAAAGCAGATAAAATATGTGCAATGGATTTGTCTTTGATTGAAGAAATTGCAGAGCATACATCTATCATCAAGAAAAATGTTGAAGACATGGTTGTTGCCCGTAAAGTGGCCAACGTCATTGAACATGAAAAAGACAAAGCAAATGCTTATCACGATAATGTATTGCCATATTTTGACGTTATTCGTTACCACATCGATAAATTGGAACTAATTGTCGACGACGAAATGTGGACTTTACCAAAGTACCGAGAGTTATTATTTATTAGATAAATAAGAGGTTAACCTCCATCTTTCAAAATTAGAATAGTGGGAGAACCTTTTAGGTTTTCCCACTATTTGTAACTAAACAATAAAACAAAACAACACGAACATTTAGCTGAAATTAGCTGTTTTACAAGCGTATAATAAAGAAGAAGCTATGACAACCCCCAATACAAACCCGTTCTTATCTGATGAATATGAGCAGCAATCGCTATATTCACCCCAAAATGAGCACGATGCCTGCGGCGTCGGCTTAGTATTAAATCTTCATGGCGAAAAATCGCATGATATAGTAACAAACGGACTACAGGTTCTCGAAAACATGGTTCACCGTGGAGCCGAGAGCGCTGATAACAAAACCGGTGATGGTGCCGGAATCTTAGTCCAAATTCCTCACGAATTCATTCTACTCCAAGGCATTCAAGTTCCGGCTAAAGGAAAATACGGAACCGGTCTTGTTTTCTTACCTAAAGATGCTGCCAAATCTCAACTGTGCATCAACGTTATTAAAGAATTTATTGAAAAAGAAGGGCTGGATCTTATTGCTGTGCGCGATGTTCCTGTAAACAGCCATATTCTGGGAGAGATTTCCACAACCACAGAACCGCAAATAAAACAAATTTTTGTAACAGGCCATTGTAATCAAGAAGATCTGGAACGCAAACTTTATGTGGTGCGCAAAAAAATTGAAAAATCAATTTTAAAATCAGATATAGCCAAAGATCGGAGTTTTTATATTGTAAGTCTTTCTACCAAACAGATGATTTACAAAGGGATGCTCACATCACTTCAACTACGTGAATATTATCCGGATTTATCAAATCCTAACTTTACCAGTGCTATTGCATTGGTTCACTCACGCTTTAGTACCAACACATTTCCGACGTGGGATTTGGCTCAGCCATTCCGTATGATCGGACACAACGGAGAAATTAATACCATCCGGGGAAACCGTCAATGGATGGAATCCCGCGAAAGTGTTTTAAAATCGGACTTGCTCGGTAATCTAAATGAATTATATCCGCTGGTTCAACCCGGGATGAGTGATAGTGCTTCGTTGGATAACACACTAGAGTTCCTTGTTATGTCGGGCAAAAGTTTACCTCATGCTATGGCCATGTTGGTGCCCGAAAGCTATAATGCAAAAAATCCTATTTCCGATAATTTACGTGCATTCTACGAGTACCACAGTACATTTATGGAACCATGGGATGGCCCAGCAGCTATTTTATTCAGCGATGGTCGTTATGCTGGTGGTATGTTGGATCGTAACGGATTGCGTCCTGCACGTTATTTGGTAACGCACGATGACATTATGGTTATTGCTTCCGAAACAGGAACCATTGAATTTGATCCGGCTAATATTAAAGCCAAAGGTCGCTTGAAACCAGGCAAAATGATCATGGTCGACACTGAACTTGGTCAGATATTTTACGATAACGAATTAAAAGAAGGATTGGCTAAAGCCTTTCCATATCGCGACTGGTTGAATAAGAACTGTATCAATCTGGATAATATATCTTCAGGACGTACAGCAAAATATGACCTGAAAGACTATAATACACTTCTACATGCTTTTGGTTATTCGAAAGAAGATGTAGAAAAATTGATTATTCCAATGGCAAACGATGGGTACGAACCAACGTCGTCTATGGGTAATGATGTGGCCTTATCTGTTTTTTCAGATAAACCTCAACGACTGTTCAATTATTTCCGCCAACAATTTGCTCAGGTAACCAACCCGCCAATTGATCCTATTCGCGAAGAATTAGTAATGTCGCTGACCGGTTTCGTTGGATCCGTAAATCAAAATTTATTGGAACCTGCGCACGAAATTTGTAAGATGGTGAAACTGAAAAGCCCGGTACTTACAAATACGCAGTTCGAGATATTAATGAATTTGCAGTACAAAGGTTTCTCTACCATTTCGCTTCCAATGCTGTTCAACCCGGCAGAAGGATCAAAAGGTCTTGAAAAAGCCATTCAGGAGCTTTGCCTATCGGTAGAAAAAGCAGTTGACGATGGAAAAAATTATATCGTATTAAGCGACCGCGGCGTTGATGCAAACCATGCTCCTATCCCATCGCTACTTGCAGTTTCGGCAGTACATCTATATTTAGTCCAGAAACGCAAGAGAATGCAAATTGACATTGTAGTTGAAACAGCGGAACCCCGTGAAGTAATGCATTTTGCATTGCTATTTGGTTTTGGGGCCAATGCAATCAATCCATACATGGTATTTTCGATCATCAACGAAAAGATAAAATCGGGTGATTTGCAAATGGATATTGATACAGCTAAAAAACATTATATCAAAGCTGTAAACAAAGGATTACTGAAAGTCCTTTCGAAAATGGGTAATTCAACTCTGCGTAGTTACCGCGGAGCGCATATTTTTGAAGCTATCGGAATTTCATCTTCATTGCTTAGCAAATACTTCAAGGGCATCACCTCTTCTATAGAGGGTATTGACATTGATGATATTGCCAATGAAGTTTTGAAACCATTTACTCAGGCCTTCTTCCCTAAAGAAGGAGAAGATGTTACAGAGCTGAAAAATCTGGGACAATATGCTTATCGCCGCGATGGAGAAGATCATGCATGGAATCCTGAAACAATTGCACGCTTACAAATTGCGACAAGAACAAACAGCTACGAAAAATTCAAAGAGTATGTTAGCGCTGTTGACGGTAAAGCAGCTCCTATTTTCATTCGTGATTTAATTGACTACAAACACAATCCAATTGATATAAATGAAGTTGAACCTGTAGAAAAAATCATGAAACGCTTTGTTACCGGAGCTATGTCATACGGTTCTATCAGCCGCGAAGCTCATGAAGCAATGGCTATGGCCATGAATTCAATCGGGGGACGCAGCAATACAGGCGAAGGAGGCGAAGATCCTGAACGTTACAAAAAACGAGAAGACGGATTGAGTACCCGAAGCGCCATCAAACAAGTTGCTTCAGGACGTTTTGGTGTTACAGCCGAATACCTGATCAATGCAGATGAGATTCAGATTAAAATTGCTCAAGGAGCAAAACCAGGTGAAGGAGGACAACTTCCCGGACATAAAGTAGATAAAATCATTGCTAAAACCCGTCACTCAATTCCGGGCATCTCGCTGATTTCACCTCCACCGCATCACGATATTTATTCGATCGAAGATCTGGCTCAACTTATCTTTGATTTAAAAAATATCAATCCGGCAGCAGTAATCAGTGTAAAACTGGTTTCAGAAACGGGAGTTGGAACCATTGCAGCAGGTGTGGCCAAGGCTAAAGCCGATTTAATATTGATCAGCGGTACCGAAGGTGGAACCGGTGCAAGTCCGTCGAGCTCTATCAAGCATGCAGGGTTACCTGTTGAAATAGGGTTGGCTGAAACTCAGCAGACTTTAGTGATGAATAATTTGCGCGGTCAAATCAGATTACAAACCGACGGACAATTAAAAACCGGACGCGATATTGTGATTGCGGCTATGTTAGGAGCTGAAGAATATGGTTTTGCAACAAGTGCTTTACTGATTTTGGGTTGCGTTATGATGCGCAAATGTCACTTAAATACTTGTCCGGTTGGTGTAGCCACACAAGATGAAGTATTACGCAAGCATTTTACAGGTAAACACGAATATCTTGTAAACTTCTTCCACTTCATTGCTCAGGATGTACGCGAACATTTAGCACAATTAGGTTACCGCAGCATGGATGAAATTATTGGACATGCCGAGTTGCTTGAACGTAAAAACGTTGAAGGAAGTCCTAAATTGAAAAAGATTGATTTGACAAAAATCCTTTATGCTCCTGCATTGCATACCGACTCGGCTTTACGCCATGTCAAAGATCAGGATCATAAGTTGGAGAAAGTGCTGGATCATGAATTAATAAAAAAATCACTTCCGGCATTAGATTTGTGTATGCCTGTTGAGATTAAACATAAAATTAAAAATACCGACCGTGCTGTCGGAGCAATGCTTTCGGGTCAGATTGCCAAACGTTATGGACAAACAGGACTACCAACCGATACAATCGTTGCTCACTTCACGGGTTCTGCAGGTCAAAGCTTTGGTGCATTCTTAAGCAAAGGTGTATATTTCCGCTTAATCGGTGAGTCAAACGACTATCTGGGAAAAGGACTTTCAGGAGGTAAAATTGTGGTAGTTGCTCCCAAAGAGAGCACTTTTAGTCCTGAAGAGAATATTATTGCCGGTAACACCATATTGTATGGTGCTACTTCAGGCGAGGTTTATATAAATGGTGTAGTGGGCGAACGTTTCTGCGTTCGTAACTCTGGTGCTGTTGCAGTAGTTGAAGGTGCCGGAGATCACTGTTGTGAATATATGACCGGAGGCCGCACGGTAGTACTTGGTACCACCGGACGTAACTTTGCAGCCGGTATGAGTGGTGGTGTTGCTTACGTGCTCGATGAAAAAGGAGATTTCGACTTCTTCTGTAATATGGAAATGGTTGAACTATCACTTATCGAAGACAGTATTGACAGTAAAGAATTACAAGGGTTAATTCAAAATCACTATAAATACACTAACAGTAAGCTTGCCAAACATATTTTGGACAATTGGAGAGATTATGTAGATAAATTTATCAAAGTAGTTCCAATTGAGTACAAAAAAGTATTGCAAGAAGAAAAAATCGAAGCTATCAACAAGAAAATTGCTCAGGTAGAAAGAGATTACTAATCAACTTTATATAACTTTTTCCATGGTTGAGCCATGGGAAAAGTTACTAACATAAGACAATAAAAACATCATGGGAAATCCTAAAGCATTTATAACAATACCCCGCAAGGAAGCAGGTTACAGACCTGTGAACGAACGAATTTACGACTTTGGGGAGGTTGAACAAACATTAAATCATGAAGACCGGAAGATTCAGGCATCACGCTGTATGGATTGCGGTATTCCTTTTTGCCACTGGGCATGCCCACTTGGGAACAAGATGCCGGAATGGCAAGATTTAATTTATAAGGGCAAATGGAAAGAAGGAATTGAATCGCTTCACGAAACCAATAACTTTCCGGACTTCACCGGTCGTATATGTCCTGCACCATGCGAAAAATCATGCGTATTGGCATTACACGAAGCTCCTGTAACTATCCGCGAAAATGAAGCAGCTGTTACAGAGGTCGGATTTATTGAGGGAATGATTAAGGCGCGTCCACCCAAAACACGCACCGGAAAAAAGATAGCTATAATAGGTTCAGGCCCTGCAGGGATGGCTGCTGCTCAACAACTGAATCGTAAAGGACACTCTGTTGTTCTTTTCGAAAAAGACAATTCGCTGGGCGGATTGTTACGTTATGGTATTCCAAATTTCAAATTGAATAAGAATATTATCGACAGACGCTTAGTTCAGTTGGCAGAAGAAGGCATTGAATTTAAAACCAATACCGAAGTAGGCAAAGACATTCTGGGCGCAGAAATTATGAAG
>WSSedL1CaDRAFT_10000457_pt1 | contig 28881 bp, 19 predicted proteins | sample WetSurSL1Cattail_FD_9464 | JGI IMG/M metagenome (IMG submission 9464)
TCCACTGTAAGACGTCTACCTGTCCGCCGCAGATGTGTACCTGTCCACTGTAAGACGTGTACTTGTCCGCCGCAGATGAGCACCTGTCCACTGTAAGACGTCTACCTGTCCGCCGCAGATGTGTACCTGTCCACTGTAAGACGTGTACTTGTCCATCGCAGATGAGCACTTGTCTACTGTAAGACGTGTACTTGTCCATCGCAGATGAGCACTTGTCCACTGTAAGACGTGTACTTGTCCGTCGCAGATGTGTACTTATCCACTGTAAGACGTCTACTTGTCCGTCGCAGATGAGTACCTGTCCACTGTAAGACGTCTACTTGTCCGTCGCAGATGAGCACTTGTCCACTGTAAGACGTCTACTTGTCCGCCGCAGATGTGTACTTGTCTACTGTAAGATGTGTACTTGTCCGTCGCAGATGTGTACTTGTCTACTATAAATACGTTTACTTGTTATACAGATATGCATATTTATTGTCCATAGAGCTTATCCCGATCTATCGGGAACATTCCCCCCGCTGCCGCACGGATTGCATCGTGTGGCAAGTCTTAAATCAACCCGACATCCAATCAACCTTTTTCTCTTGCATAAAAAAATATAGTACTTTTATTATTGTTATTTACTTGTTGCTCTTACCTACCACGCGATGCAATCGCGTGGCAGCACTCTAAATCAACACAATATCCAATAAACCTTTCTCGCCTGCATAATCAATCGCACTACTATAAACATATTGTTCTGCTTTAAATACTAAACCTTCTTCCACAGGATTGTTATGTATGTAATTTAGCTTTTCGTCAATGACTTTATTACTCCAAAGTTCTATTGGCTTATTGTCGTGTCTCCATAATTGATACTGTTTTACATTGGAAGACTTTTCCCCCGCTTCTTCAAATTGTTTAAGCAACCAATCCTTTCTACTCTCTTGAAGGTTTTCTTTTATGGCAGCTACTATTGCTTTACTGGTAAAACGCTTAAAACTACCTAATATCAATTCGGGCTTTTCGTCCTTTATACTGCTAAAAATCAAATGAACATGATTGCTCATTATACACCATGCATATATTTCCATTCCTTTTTCACGCTGGCAATACCGCAAACTATCAAGTAGTATATCCTTATATTCATTACGTGTAAACACATCTATCCATTCTACTACAGCAAAGCTTACAAAATAGACACCTTCAGGATTATGAAATTTATAATTTCTACTCATGGTTTTCTTTTATTTAATTGTTTTTATTGCCAACTTACTTGCCAACTTACTTGCCACACGATGCAATCGTGCGGCAGCAGAGGATCAACTTTTCATACAAAAATTATACAGACCGTAGTAATTTAGCTCTCTCTCCTCGGGAGAGGGCTGGGGAGAGGTCTAAACTTAATGACATTGATCGTGCGGCAGCAGAGGGAGGACAAGGTGCCGCCAAACTACGCTGAACGAGGGATATCAAGCTAAAAATTCTTTCATTATATTTAATTGAAAGAGAACATTATACTTTGTAGGTTCGGAAAAATCATTTACCCTCCTATCATACTGCCACAATCCATATTCTTCGGACTTAATAACAATATTAATCCAAAAACCTATTTCTTTTTTGATATTAATATTGATATCTTTATTACAAAAGGTTATCCCAAAATATCTACCATTATCATATGAATTATGTAATCTATACGATGGCAAATTCTCATTAAAGTATTCTGTTATAATATTCCGTAATGAATCGTTAGATAAGTATTCGTTAGAATCTACCATATTGCTTTCCATGTATTTTCATCTATTTGTTTAAAATCTTTTGCTCCTAAATCAATCAAATATTCAGCTTCTTTTGATAAGTATTCATGCGACTGTGCGTTCCAAGGCTCATGCGAGAAGTAAAAATCTTTTCCTAATGCCTTTTGTCTATCAATAAATTCTTTATTTATTTTCCACATCTCATCGGCATTCTTATTGACAAAGACTTCTGCTTCTTTCCACTTTTCTGTACCCATGTCAAAATATGTGTATTCATTTCCGGCTCTTTGAATATAAGAAGTTAACTCCAAGTTATCATATTTTCCTAGCATTACTTTATTCGCAGCTTTATTTTTCGTAGCAAGAGTAACATACTCATCAATTTGTTCTGAAGTAAATCTAAGAATGTTTTTAACTGATTTGATCTTTTCTGAGACTTTTTCAGCAAACTCGGGAAGCTCTTTAATGAAAGTGAGTCCTGCCATAGCTGTGATTACGATGTTTTCAGCCCCTCTTGTGGCTAAATGACTGCGTCTTCCGCCATCGGTTTTTCTATTATTTACCTCTGTCCACTCAGCTGTAGTATTTCCTGTTGCCACAGAAGAAAGTACATTCAACATTATAGGAATAAAAGCTGCCGGATCGTTACCAATGGTTTCTTTTACTTTTACTAAACCATTATAAGCATCGGTTCGAACTTTTTCATCGGTTACAAGATCATAAACTCCTGTTGCGAGACTTGTAATATCGGTTACTTTAGTGGCTACCACTTCTACCGAACCTGTTACTAAACCTGGAGCTTTTATTATTGCTTCTGATTTGTATAAATAAGTTGGTTTTTCTATTTCAGCCGTTTTTACTAGGGTAGTAACTAACCCAACACCTTCGGAAATAATTTTAAGAAAAGGAGAGTTGTTACCAATCTCTATTTTCTTTCCCCCGCTGGCGCGGGTCTGCGACCCGTGCCATTCTGCCATTAATCAATAACCAAAATATCTAGCATTCCATTTCCTCCGGCATAATCGTAAGCACTACTATACATATAGTCTTCGGCTTTAAAAACCAAACCTTCTTCCACTGGATTTTGATGAATATAGTTTAGCTTCTGAGTAATGACTGCATTGCTCCACAATTCAATTGGCTTATTATCTCCTCGCCAGAGGCTGTATCCTTCTTTCGTTTCCAGTTGCTTCAACAACCATTCTTTTCGGCTCTCCCCATAATTTTCTTTTATAGCTTTAATGACTGCTTTACAGGTGAATTTCTTGAAATCCCTTAATATATCCTGAAGCAAATGCCCTTCTTTTGCTCTGATCATCAGATGAACATGATTGGTCATTATGCACCATGCAAATATCTCAAGACCTTTATTGTTTTGACAGTAGGCAAGATTTTCAATTAGAATATCTTTGTATACGTTACGTGTAAATACATCTACCCAGCCTTGTACAGCAAACGAGACAAAATAGACACCTTCTGGATTGTGAAACTTGTATTTTCTACTCATAAGTTACTTTATTATTAATTAGCTCTATGTATGGCTCATTTTATAGACCTATGCCAACTTCATCTTTCTATAATTAGTCTATTCTACTTTTTTCGGTCTTAGCATCTCTGTTGGCACGGGTCGCAGACCCGCGCCAGCGAGGGGGCTGTATCCTTCTTTCGTTTCCAGTTGCTTCAACAACCATTCTTTTCGGCTCTCCCCATAATTTTCTTTTATAGCTTTAATGACTGCTTTACAGGTAAATTTCTTGAAATCTCTTAATATATCCTGAAGCAAATACCCTTCTTTTGCTCTTATCATCAGATGAACATGATTGGTCATTATGCACCATGCAAATATCTCAAGACCTTTATTGTTTTGACAATAAGCAAGATTTTCAATTAGAATATCTTTGTATACGTTACGTGTAAATACATCTACCCAGCCTTGTACAGCAAACGAGACAAAATAGACACCTTCCGAATTATGAAACTTGTATTTTCTACTCATAAGTTACTTTATTATTAATTAGCTCTATGTATGGCTCATTTTATATACCTATGTCAACTTCATCTTTTTAAAATTATTTTCTTTTACTTTTTTCGGTCTTAGCATCTCTGTTGGCACGGGTCACAGACCCGCGCCAGCGGAGGCAACAAGTAAACTTTTACAAAAATCTACTCTTATACTTGTCATAATTATTTCTTATATCATTAGCTAATTCATCTAAGAATTTTTCTCCAATTGCATTAAAAGAGGTTACTTCGTCTTCTGACAAAACTATTTCTCTTTCAAACAAACCTACTGTTCCACATAATACTGATAAAATTATTTCCCCTTTTTTATCTTCGTATAGTGAATAATTCCATTGTTTTATAAAAATATTTTTCATTTTATACTGTTTTCTATATATTTTCCTTTTGGTATATTATTTATAACTGCTTCTGAATATCCTGTAGGTAAATAACCTCCAGGTATCCATTCTGAGTTTGCTCCTAATTCTTTTCCATCAGGCAGTCGAACATTTAATTCCTTTGGATTTGGAATATCAATTCTTATTAGCTCTTTATTTTGCCATGCTCCGACATCAATACCCCCGTCCCTCCGGATATATCTATCTTATTGTTTGCAGAATGCTTCTGACTGGTTGTTGGGATTTGTAATCCCAACTTTTTGTATTCTTAGGATTTGCAATCTGTTCTTTTGTTCAAACTATCATTACATCAAGCAATCCTTTTCCACCTGCATAATCAATAGCTGAACTATACCGATAATCTTCCGGACGATTTACGATTTCGGCTCTCACCGGGTTTGCATGTAAATAATTCAGCTTTTGATTAAAATAATCATTGAAATAAATAACTTGCGAATCATTTCCTTCTTGCCAGAAACGATAGTTTTTTATCTTCTTGTCATTTTTACCTGAATATTCAAACCTATTCAGCATCCATTCTCTACGACTCTCGGTACTTTCTGCAAGTAGCGTCCTAAGAATTTCCTTGCTTGTGAACTTCTTAAAATCCCGCATTATATCCGAGACTTTATTTGTTCCATTACTCCCTACAATCATGTGCATGTGGTTTGTCATTAGTACCCAAGCATAAATAATCAACCCTTTTTCTTTCTGACAATATTGCAACGAATCAAGAATGATATGTCTATAAATGGGACGAGAAAATATATCTACCCAATCAACAACCGTATCAGTTACAAAAAATACGTCTCCTGTTATGCGATGTTGTATATCCATGTTTTATTTTCCCTTATACGAAAGAAGGTTGTTTCATAATCATAAAGAACGGATCGCAGATCCTAAGAATACAAAGAGGTGGGATTCCAAATCCCACCGACCAATCCGCACTTTTGTGCAAGCAAGTAATGGTTATATATCCGCGAGGACAAGGTTATATATCCGCAAGGACAAGGGCTGAAAACCTCAATAATTTTATCTATCTTGTCTTGTTATGCCCAATATTATAACCTCCTATTTGATTTTCTGGTATATGATAGTGATGAGCAAAGTAGTAAATAACTTCTTGATACAAAATACCAATATCACTATTTAAAAATTCGTCTCCCTCCTGGTAGCCATCCTTTATTGGCCAAAACGTAGAGGTTTTAATTTGAACGCCATACATTATTTCATTATTAAAAACGACATCGTACGTAACCTTTAAAGGTTTATATGCGTCTTCGTACATTGGAGAAATTACTCCAGACATCATCATTGAATCGAAATATTTCTTTACTTCAATGAGCTTTTCTTTAAAAATCTTGTCGTTGACAACTACTTGTAAATTCATATTAATAGCTTTTGGGATTTGGTATATCTTCAATAATTTGCATTAAGGATTTGTCTTTATCTAAAAAATAGAATTGCTTGCCACCACCAGTTGCGTAGTTTCCGAATAAACCAGAAGCGTTATCAACTTGTGAGGCTACATTTCCTTCTATATATGGTGTCCCTTTTAATATTTTAACCTTAATCACTCTTTCAGCTGTATTGCTATTCGGCAAAGCTAGTTTTATCCGCGCTTGAGCGGTACTCAATATCTCATCGGTCAACCAATTGCTTAATTGCGGGGCTCCATTATTGCAATGTCGATAAAGGATCATATCTTGTTCTGCATATTTCAATGTAGGTATTGTAAATGCATCTTTGACCTCATCAACATTAATTGTGATTTTTGCCCAAAATTCATCAATTGTTTTAATCGAATTTTCTGAAGTGATAACCTTTCCCACTATCTTCCCAATCTTTCCCTCAACTAGCGCAATTTCATCCGCATTTGTAGCGGTAGATTTCCAGTCTTTATAACTTGCTTTTAGACCATCTAATGCTCCTATGGCTTCGATGGCACGTCCGGCAAAGTACAGATTGATAAAGGTTTCATAACCAGCAAGGCATTTTTTACCTTTTTCTGTTGATATTTTGTCTTTCCAGACTATTATTCAAGATACTTCCCATCTTTCTTTATATAATGAACAGGTTCTACATCAAATTTAAAACCTTTAATTGGTGTACGTTCTTCCCAAATTTCGTCTACTTCTTCAATGAAATTATTGTATTCTACCTCAATTCGTTTATCATCATAAACGTGCAATCCTAAATGTGATTTTGTCTCTAATTCAGGTCCTAAGATAGCTTTTCCGTATATGATATTTTCTATTTCATATCCCCACCCATTGTATATACAACGAGTTCTTACCTTGTATGCCGATTCAATATTTTCCCTCTTCAATTTAATATAACTTATTGAATCATTATATTTAACGAAGCCCATTTCTCTTAAAAATTCAAAGTTTTTGCCTCTATCAATTAGTTCAAAAAAACCGCTATCATCTTGATAAAATTCAAAAATTTTATTTTTGAAAATAGCACAATCTCCGTGTATAATCTTATTTTCCATAAATATAATTATTTAGTTTTTATGAATTTCTTCTCTTTTAAATTGTAAACAGCTTCAAGCACTTCAGTCCCATTGTTAGTTATCTTATACATTTCTGCGCCATCTTCGATATTAACCCCATTTTTAAAATTCCACTCAGGCACTCCAAATCTACCATTGTTTCCCGATGTAAAGCCGTGAGCTGTAAATGGATATTCATATTGTGCAAATTCAGAACTTGTAGGCAATTGGGCAGAAGAAGTCTCTGCTGATTTAAAACGTATTACATAACATTCTTCAATATTTTTTGTAAATTCTGAACCGGAATAATCTAATCGTTCACCATAATACAAGTCATCATAAGTTTTTAAGTGTTTTGCATCAGTCGCTCTCGTTACACTTCCTCTAACTTGATTATATGTTCCATCAAGCCATTTTTCTAAATCAGACTTTGGAATAACTTTTTGTATTAATGTATTTTCATTTGGTGTTGGTAAAGCATTTCTAATATTGTCTAACTTAAGTTTTTCACTATTAGTCAAAACTTCTGCTCTTTTTTGACTCAACATTCTGAAGTCATCCATTGTTAATCCTTCTTTTTTCAACAAATCAGGTAGTAAATCGACGAAACCTGTTTCTTTTTCAATTATTGATAATGAATATTTCGCCACATTTTCACTCTTACTTACCCCTACAATCTTCCCAACATTGCCCTCTATGGCAGCTATTTCATCTGCGGAGCGTGTGGTATTTTTCCATCGTGCTAGGGCATCGGTTAAACTGCTTAATCCGTTTTTAAGGGCATAAACGGTTTGAGCCGTAAAATAGGCCGTTTCGAGTGCATCGTATAGTCGAAGTACTTCTTTCCCTTCGTTGGAAGTTACCCTGTTACGCCATCCGGTATCTGTTGTGGCAATATCAGTTCCTAAAAACAGAGCATCGATAGTTGCCAGAATTCCTGCAGTGCCTCCTTCGAGGGCAAAAGGTAAAGATATGAAAAATCCAACAGCCTTGAATCCAAACGATAAATCGCGTGTAGATTTTTCTTGCACCATTGCCCAAAGTGTAAGTGCCGGTACGTATATGCTGGTTCCTTTGGTTACAATGGTTTCCAATCCATAGGTATAATCGTCGTAAAAACGCACCAATACATAATCGTTGGGACTTAAACTACGGGGAGAAGCATTGTCAATCGATATCGCCGGGTTTCGCCCTGCCTTTTGTAACTTGTTTTGATATATAACGATCTGCCCTTTGTCATTGATTTCCGCTTTGATGCTAAACTCTGTTCCCGATGTTGCAAGCTCACTACTGCCTGACTTAGCTATGCCAAAATAATAGCAATAGGTATCTGTTACGGTATTTGCATTTGCTACGGTAAGATTATTCTTTTTAAATAATGCCTTTCGTTGCCATTGACTAAACGATTGCAAATCGGTTTTATCCATGCGACGAACAATAGTGTTGAGATAGGTTGTGCCATCAGTCAGTTTTTCGGTATTTAGTTTATCGAAAAAGTCAGTAAACTTTTCTTCAGGCATACCAAATAGCAGTTGTACCAGTGCAATATCGGCATCGAACTCACCCTCTACTTTGGCAATACTTCCGCCCAAATCGGTTATTAGCGTTTGCACCATTGCCCAGCGGCCAGCATCGTTCAATGAACTAAGGCAATTAAGATGGCTATTTATCCATAAAGCTACCGAACCCGGAATGGTAATTTTATAGTTCGGGGTACAATCTGTGGTTTTATTGGCAAGTCGTGCTATGGCTGCCTCGGCTTTCTGCTTACATTCGGCATTAAGCGTATTAGCAGCGTCTATTATCCAACCCTTGCTATAATCGACATTATTGATTCGTTCTGTTTCAATTCTTGCAAATGACGTTGGTACATACCCCTTATCAATGGGGATATACTTGTAGATTGCATAACAGGAATCGGTTTGATGAATCCATATTGCCACCTTAATATCTTGAGCTACGGTCTCAAGGTATGGCTTTTCTACACTGTCATCCTGAAATTTATAACCTTTTTTGTCACTATCCCATGTATAAGTATTTGTCTTCCCATCAACAGACATTGCATACACATAATTTGTATTTTTAGGGTCAAAGGAGTTTATCTGATGCTTTAATTTGCTAATGTCAATCACATCCCCATTGGGTGAAAATCCAAGATACTCGTTAGTACTCAAAGTTATTTCCGCCCCCTTATCCGTCTCAAACACACTAATCACCAGTCCCGGGTCATGCATCAGATCCCATTGGAGCTTGCTTAATGCTTCGCCCGCAGGATAGTCCATCACGTTAAGGGGAGCAATGGCTTTTTGCTTGATGCCGCTATAATCGAATACATGTTGTAATTGGAATATACCGTGGCCTATCTCATGAGCAGCGGTAAGTCCCTGTTCATCTCCTTCTTTCCCCTTCACAAACATATAGCCAAACTGTTGCCCGCGTGGCATTACGCCTTCTATGCTTTTGCCGTCCTGGCTCTCGGGTTGGTCAATGGCAAAGAGGTAGATGGTGTTTTTGTCGTACTCCCCTTTCGCCACAAAGGCAGCATTGAGCGCCTTCATTTGCTCGGTATATACGCTTAGCAGTCCGCTACCTTCCACTTTCAGCGAGGCCGTTTTTAATGCTTCGTATTCAAAATTGTCTTTGGTGGTCAGGTTAAAGTCAATGCCCAGCGGTTCGTATACCTTTTTCAGTTCGGCAGCAATGGCCTTGCTGTCCAGCGTAGCACCGTTTACAGGCACCAGTGCCAGATTTATTGTTTTCGGTTCGTAGGTAGCCACCAGCAGTTTGCCCAGGGTGTAAGTCTTACCCCCGGTGGAGTAAAGAGCATACACTTCCTGCGCATCGCCGGCAGGTCCGCCCACCAGTGATAGCTCACAGCTGTTGTCAGTTATCTTTTTCCTTTCAAACAGGGTTCCTTTGGCATTTACAAAACGCACGCTATCGGCAATCAGACTTTTATCATTCAGATTGATAATGGCAAGCACCTTGTCGGCCTCGCCGGGCACCATCAGTTTGGAACTTACGCGGTATTTCCCCGATTGTCCACTTATAGGCAGCGTTTCATAACGTTTGCTCCAGGCGCTATTGCCATCGTAGGCTTTTTGCCATGCGTCGAAAGCATATTTCATATCGCTGGTAGGAGCAAAAGTCACAGTCCCTTTTGATGCATCCACCACCGTGAGGTTGGCTGTGGCAAGCATAGCGCCCGCATTGCTGCTATTAGTCCCCACCTTGGTCAGCTTTCCTTTGTCGTCGGCCTGATAAACAGTACCTGCTGCATCCTGTACAGTGGTAGGCAGATTACTTACAGTCAGGGTCTGCCCATTACCCAGGGTGATGGTTCCACCGCCGGTAGTGTTTGCTGTAAAAGTGCTACCAACAGTATCGGCAGGCGTAATGGTATAGGGCACGGTATACGTTGTAGCAGCGTCGCCGGTTACTACCTTGCCCACGTCGGTACCTCCGGTGTATAAACCCACCGCATCGTCTATCGTTTTGTTTATATCCCCAATATTCTTTCCGGTAGGGTCGTAGGTAGTTATAAACGATCCGTCAATAAGCTTATAGTCGCTGTTTACTTTGATCGAAGCGTAGGTTACGTGTATACGGGTATCGCCGAGCCAGGGCACTTTGGTCCACGCTTCGCCACTCCAGCCCTGCGAAGTGCCGGTAACGCTGCTAATCGTAGTTGGAAAATCATTGGCCATTACCACATCACCCGCTTTAAGCAGCGTGAGCAAGGTTTGTTTGCTGAGGTCGATGGTTGGCTCTTTACCGCATTCGATGCCGGCTATTTGTCCGGCTGCCATCGTAGTCGCACGTTGAGAGGCGGTAAATACCACCTCATTCGTCTGGCTGCAAGCTACGCCCACTTTTAGTTCATACTCGGTGGCAGATTCGAGGTCGGAGATAGTACGAAACAGATCGGATGTTTCGGTTTCTGCCCAGCTCCATTGCCCGGCAGCAGAATATTTGCGATAGGCTATTTTATACCTAACACCCCCGGTGGTAGCACCTACAGGAGCATCCCAGGTGGCGGCAATGGCATCGGAGGTTTTGGCTTCGAGAGCCAGACTTTGCGGTGCCGGGCAGGGGTCACCGTACCGGAAAGTAAAGAGATTACTGTAACCGTCGTTGCGGTACAAGCCTACGTCTTCGAATCCGGCTTTGGCTTTTGCCCGCACCCGCCACGCATAAGTATAACCGGATATGAGCGAGGGTTGAGCTTGGTTGTAGATAAGCGTCGTGGTGTTCGATACCGTAGTCTGATACTTCGGAATGGCGGACATAAACTGTTGGTAGGGATCGCCCGCTGCATCCCACAATTCGGAGAGTGTAAACTCATATTCGGTATTAGTTACCTGCGTTGAACGCGGTGTCCAGTTAAAGATAATACCCCCGTTGCCTCCCGAGCCGGAAGTAAAATCGGCAATCTTTGACTTGTCGGTCGGGCTATTCAAAAGTGGCGGATCGTTGATAATAATCCAGAAGGTCTGGGCGATCCGTCCGCTCAGTTTATTTCCGGTAAAATAATCATACACCTCAAAACCGATGGTATAAACTCCCTCAGGCAGCGACTGTGCATACCCGTCGGGGTTGATGCCTTGCAGGTTTTCCAACCGGAAGTAGTGTGCCAGCTCGGTGCTGGTGAAGCGTTGCGGAATACCACCGTCGAGCATGATAAGCGGTTCGCCGGATATATTGTCGATGCTCTGGGCAATGGTGGCATTTTGGGTCTGGATAAAAAGTTTGAGCCGTACCCGTTTATTAGCTATCGACAAGTCGGTAAGCGTGAGGTTAAGCGCCAGACTTTGGATGTTGCTGTTGGCATAATCACTCAGATTGGCCGGATAGGGACTGGCAATAGCAAGTGATCCCTGCACGGGATATTGCTGGGCAAAAGCAGCAACACCCGCGAAGAGAAAGAGGAATATGTAGAGGAAACGTTTGAACACTGTTTTTAATTAAGAATTATGAGTTATGAACTATCAACTATGAACTATCAACTATGAATTATGAATTATGAACTGTAAACTATGAACTATGAACTATTAATTACAAACTGAAACCGAAACTCTTAACCTCGAAGTTATGCACCGCGCATTCATAGTTCATAGTTTATAACTCAGAGTTAAAAGAAGTTCATAGTTATCAGTTATTATAGTTTATAGTTTATTTTAGTTGTGAGTATGCTACTGCGAATTATTTTCAACAATTCAATGCAGTCGGTCGATAATGATTCAAATTCTTTTCCAGAAATACATTCGATTGCATTAAGCAACTCAAGCCAGTATAAACTTTCATCGCATTCTTTTTGTGCTATAGCAAGTTTATGTATAAAATCCTTTTTACTTTCGGCATTATAGGCCTCCCGTATATTTGCTCCAATGGATGTCCCACTTCGAAGAAGCTGTTTACTTAAAACAAACTCCCTTTTATTTTCTACCAGATAGCGGTATAGTTTGGCTATACGCACAGCAAAAGCAAACGATTTATCCCTTAGTATATTTTTCTTATTACTTGTCTCACTCATAGTTTATAGTTAACAATTCATAGTTCATAATTCATAGTTCATAATTCATAGTTAGTAGTTATTAGTAGTTATTAGTAGTTATAACTCAAAAGAGCGTCGTACTAGTACGAACGAACCAAACAGAATTGCGACACTCATTCGTACTAGTACGAACGAACCAAACGAAATTGCGGCACTCATTCGTACTAGTACGAATGAGCCAAATGAAATTGCGACACTCGTTCGTACTAGTACGAAGCAATGTCGCAAAATTGCGGCGCTCGTTCGTATCAATACAGCACTTTTGAATCTCCTTGAGGTAATTTAGCATCTTATATTTCAGAATTTTATATTTCTATACGTATATCTATTTTGTTGCCTGCTCCTTATTTCAGGAAAGTATATGTCGGTGTATCCGATGAGTCGGACTGTTCCATCTGCACCTCTTTGGTCTTATTTTCTACTTTACTCTGCATAGATTCTCAGTGCTCCGCACCTTATTTGATAATACTTAAAGGAATAGCATCCCGAATTGAAAATCGGCGTAGCCAAATCTTTGTATAAACTCAATTATTATTAAAACATGCGGTGCAGATGCACCGGTATATTTCTTGTTATTGGGCTATAAATTTATGTTGAGTAAGACAACGGATAATCATATTTTTTTTACCCGTCTCACTCATAGCTCATAATTCATAGTTCATAGTTCATAATTTATAGTTCATAATTTATAGTTCATAATTCATAATTAGAAACAGTTCATGATTAAAAAATAATCACTTTCATGGTTGCACTTCCCTTAGGCGTTTCCAGCAGCAACAGATAGACACCTGGCAATACGGTAACATTGATAGGCACCTCGTAGGTTGAGTCTCCCGACTTTCGTTCCTGAAAAACGACCTGGTTGCTAAGCACATTAATCAACTTTAGCTGTACGTCGGCTTTATCCTGCAATACAACCTTGCTTGCCAACTCCCCATGACTGGGGTTGGGCGTCACACTGAAAGCCTGAATAAACGGTGTCTTTGCATTGCCTATGTCCGAGAGCTGCGATCGGGCACTGACAATCATTTCTTTCTCTTGTTCGGAACTGCACACACCCTTGTAACTAATCATTTTGATGACATATACTCCGGTATCGGGCACCTGAAATTCGGTGTACGACTGTCCGCCGGACAATATCTGAGCTTTTGCCGGCAACACCCACCGGATGCTGTCCGGCGATGGATAAGTGGTATTTACAATAACAATTTTTTCGTTGACAAAGGCCTGCGTAGGCAGAGCAAACTCATTGGCCACCGTAGTGCCGGATGGAGTTAACGTAACAGTGCCTGAATTACTACAGCCGGCTGCATCGGTTACCGATGCGGTATAAGTTCCCGGTTTTGTTAGATCAACCGTGGGAGTTGTTGCCGTAAATCCGTCAGGTCCTGCCCAACTATAACTTATCCCTGTTTTCGATGGGATGCTAATATCGTAGCGAATGGTTTGGCCCGAACAGATATAGCGGTCTGCTCCCAGATCGAGAGCTAACTGTGCCGGATTCTGCAGTGAATCATTTTTCTGAATAGTACACCCGGCAGCATCAGTCACCTGCAAAGAGTATTTCCCGGCACAAAGCGATCCGGCTTCCGATCCGGTGCTCGTGGAACCTGTCCATCGGAAAGAATAAGGAGCAATGCCACCACTAACGGTAGTTTTTATCTCTCCATCGCAACTCTGATAACACACAGGCTGCTTCTTATATAAAAAGAGATAAAGCGGAGCAGCCTTGCTGATATACATCTGACGGGCTGCCACACAACCATTGCGGTCGGTAACCCGGACAATGTACGGTCCGGCAGACAGATTCCGGACAGTTGCCGTCTTATCGCCGGTACTCCAGGCATAAGCATAAGGAAGTGAGCCTCCCGAAGGAATTACGGTAGCACTTCCTTCATCGGCACCACTACAACCTATATTCGTCTGTTGAATGGCAAGCTGCAGCTCTATTGGCTCGGGCAACAAAATCACCGAGTCCTGATGCAGGGATATACCGTTGGCATCTGTAATAGTACAGGCATACGTCCCGGTGGCCAGGTCGGTGGCCATACTGTCAGCATAAGCCGGCATGGTTTCAAATACTCCCCGGCTGTTTTTCTTTTTCCATCTATATTGGTATTTTTTGCCGGAGGCGAAAGGAATACCTCCCTGAGCAGTAGCTAGCAGCACTCCCTGCACATTACCGTTACATTTAATGGAATCCTGCACCACCAGAGATAACCGCAACGCCGGAGGATTGGAAAGGGTAATCTTCTGAATGGCACTACAGCCATGAGCATCCGTCACCGTTACAGAATAATCTGCCGCACAAAGCGACGAAACAGCATCTGCCGTTGAATTCACCCCGCTCCAGGCATAGCTAAACGGAGCTGTCCCTCCCCTTACCACAGCTTTGAGACTTCCATCGCACACATTGTACTCGGAGATCAGCTTGGGTTGGAAGCTTACCGACAATAATTCGGGCTCTGTTACAGTCACACTTTGCCGGGATATACAGCCGTGCCTATCGGTAACTTCTATCCAATACTCTCCGGGAGCCAGATTATCAATAGCAGGAGTTGTTTCCCCATTACTCCACTTGTAAGCGTAGGGCAGCACCCCTCCCGAAACACGAACGGAAGCACTACCGTTATGAAGATCCTTGCAGGGAATATCGGTATGACTAACAGTTAGTGCCAGCGTATCGGGCTCGGGCAGGTAGATTTCTATTGATTCAGATAAGATGTTTTTATCGGCATCCTGAACATTAAATGCATACCAACCGGAAGTAAGATTTCCAATAATACTGTCATTACTGTTTGCCACTGAGCGGTATTCTCCTGCACTATTCTTCTTTTTCCAGATATAGAGATAAGGATTGCCGGTAGTAAACGGAATGCCTCCCGATACCCTTGCGGCAATTGTTCCTGCAGCTGTGCCGTGACATTGTATGGAGTCTTTCACGTAAAGCGACACCACGAAAGGCGGAGGTGCATCATTCAGATTTTTAATAACCTGCGCCGGACAACCGAACATATCATTCACCATAACTGTGTAAGAGCCTCGGCAAAGCTTATCGGCAGTAGCACCAACGATATTATCCGGACTCCATTGATAGGTGTACGGACCGACTCCTCCCAGCACAGAAGCGGTCAACAAGCCGTCGCAAGAGCCGGCTGACAATGGTGCTACAGTATTAGTAAAACCAATGATCAATGAGTCGGACTGGTCAATGCTGGCTGTATATTGTTTTGTACACCCATTTCGATCCGTGGCAGTGATGGTGTACACTCCTGCTTTGATATTTTGCAGCTCGGCATCGGTTGATCCGTTATTCCACCGCAAGCGGTAGGGTTTAAGTCCTCCCGTAACCACGGCACTTATAGCCCCTGTACTTGCTCCGTGACACAATACATCAGTCTTTTGTATCCGTATTGCCAATGTTTCGGGTTGCAGCAGGTAAAATACCGAGTCTGCTCTGAGTGTAACTCCGATACTATCGGTGATATTTAAAGCATACAAACCGGCTATTAATCCTCTAACAACGCTGTCTTTCTCGGCAGTCAGTTCTTCATACTTACCGGATGTATTTTGTTTCTTCCAACTATACCTATAGGGGGTTCCTATCTTGTAGGGTACTCCGCCCTGTGCATGAACTACCAAACTTCCGTTATTATCGCCAAAACATTTTACTGAATCCTGCACACTGATTTTTACCACAAGCGGTGGAGGCAGCAGAATACTGGCAGTAGCAGTACATAGGTTTTTGTCAATCACTTCCACCTTGTAATTGCCGTCACAGAGCAGCGTTTTTACACTATCCACCGTTTCTTCCCCATCGTTCCACCGGAAGCGATAAGGTCTGGTACCACCGGCGGCTATAGCTTCTATCTTTCCATCGCATGCTACCAGCACATCCCTTTTCTGTAAGCTCAGTGTCAGTTTCTCGGGCTCGGTTATGGTTATCGTTCGGCTGGCTGGTACAGCTGCACAATCAAACAAGCTGTCGCTGACCTCTACAGTATAGTTCCCCGGAGGTAGATTAGTTCGTTCATTTGACCTTGATCCGTTATTCCAAAGATACTTGTAAAGCCCGCTTCCACCGGTTGTTGTTACCCTGATAAAACCGTTATTCTCTCCTTTACAGCTAACATTCATACTATCTACCCTGAATTTTATTGTATCAGGCTGCGTCAGATGGAAAGGTGCAGTTTGTAGTATCCTGCCGTGATTGTCATCAATCTCTACTGAATAATATCCTTCTGGAAGGTCTGTAGCAAGACTATCATCCGCTTGATCCAAATCGCCCAAGGAGTGTAATGATGTTGAGGTTCCAGTCTTTATATCGTACTGATACCAGATATATTTATATGGCAAACCTGTTAAGCTTGGTTCTCCTCCTACAGCGCGGGCAGCAAGTTCTCCCAAACTTCCATTACAACGGATCGTATCCTTTACCACAATGTCCACCTTAAGAGGATCTATAAAGGTGGCCGAGGCTTCTGCCTCACATCCGTTATTGTCGGTAACTTTAAGCTTATATGTCCCCGATGCCAGACTGGAAGCAGTATCTGTGTTTGAATTGCTACCTGTCCATTTAAAACTACAAGGCTTATCAGGACTAAAAGTACCTCCCGAAACAGTAGCCACTAGTTCTGCATCTGACGCATGATAGGCCGAAAGCTCCTTTCTGGCAAGTGTTACGGAGAGTGCAGCGGAGGGTTCGGAGACTATAAATTCGTGATCCAATTCGCAATAAGCATCCTTGATTTTTACCGTATGTTTTCCTGCATGTAATTTTGTAAGATTATTAGAGATACTTTCGCCCTTATCGTTCAGATAGGTATAACTCCCTGTTCCTCCCGTAACTGTAAAATGAATCTCGCCGGTATAATCGTTATAGCAATTGACGTCAGTAATGCTTTGGGTCGAGATTGCGAGTGGTTCAGGGTTTATTAATGTTATCGTATTAGTAGATTCAGATGTATTTCCATTCGAATCTTCGACCTTAACTTTATAAGTTCCTGCTCCCAAACCAGGATACGTTGAGGCTACCCCCGTTTGATAAAGTATATCTTCGTAAGTGCCATCAGATTTCATTTTCATCCAAATGTATTTATAATCCCCATTTGCGTAAGGTACTCCGCCGGAGGCTTGGGCGGATATTTCACCATCCCTATCGCCGGTACAGGAAATAGGTTTTGACATCTTTAAATCGACAACTAACTTGAGTGGTTGAGCTAGAGACACCGAAGCACCAGCAGTACAGCCTTTGCTGTCTTTTACTTCTACCGAATAATTACCTGCTTTTAAACCAGAAGCAGCTATTTCAGTCGATTTGAAATCCGCCCCTGTAAAGTCCTTACCACTCCAATCATAGGTATAATCAGCGGTTCCACCTTTTACTTCAGCGGTGATGGAGCCATTTCCTTTGTCAAATCCGTTAGGGTTGTAAGGTTTTAAGGTTACGGTTAGTGGGTCAGGCTTATATAAATACACCGAATCAGTCGTTGAGCAACCAATAGAGTCAGTAACGGTTACTTTATAATGCCGCTTCGTACCCTTATTAGAGATAGTATTCGTCGTAGCTCCGGTATCCCACAGGTATGTATAAGGAATCAAAACTCCGGGGGTGCCTCCGGTAGCGGTTACCTTCGCGAAACCGTCACTACTGCTACTACAACTAATATCGGTTTTATCAAATGTAAGATTGATTTTGGAGGTAGAATCTTTAAGGTTGACAGTTATACTGTCCTTTGTCTTGTAATTGTCAGCTACTACCACTTTGTATGTTCCGGCATTAAGATCAATATTGCTATTGTCCGACGATTTTGGCGATTTCGCAACTGTTTCATATGTGTCGGATTGAGTGTTCAGCTTGTACCATGAGTAGGTATATTTAACCTCGTTGTCGGTAAAATGATCCCGGGTGATGTTTACCGTAATTGTTCCATTATTACCGCAGTAACAGGTTATGCCAGTTTGGGTGGTTGTTAGCTTTATAGGCGGTACCGGATTATCAAACGTAATAGTTGCCGTATTACCCGGACATTTATTCTGATCTGCATCTGCAACGGTTACACTATACTTGCCGGCAGACAAGGAAGTGAGAGATGTTGGGGTGAAAGACTGATCGTCTTTTGTCCAGGTATAACTGTAGTTTCCTGTTCCACCGGTTGATGAAATAGTGATAACTCCATCGCTACCGTTGAAAGTGGAAGGACCATGAGTTAGTTCTTTAAGTATGCTCACCGATGGGAGACTGTGCGAAGGTGGATTTACAATAAATGTTTCCTTACCGGTGCAACCTTTCGCATCGGTAACTGCTACGGTATAAGCTTTGGCTATAAGATTAGATCTGGTTTTAGAAGTTTCATTTGTGTCATCACTCCAGCTATACGAAAGCGCTCCTGTACCTCCGGTAGCATTAACAGTGATTGCCCCCCTGCTGACTCCATCAGCACAAGGTACATCAGTAACAGAGCCAGTGATGGAAATAGCTGGAGGATCGGTCAACGGTATTTCTTTATCGACACTATTATTGTTTGCATCTGTAACAGTCACTTTATAGATTCCTCCTTCACGATTCAAAATAGAACTGCTGGTTTCACCCTCTAAGATATCAAAAGCTCCGGCATTATTTTTTTTATACCATTGATAAGTATGAGTAGGAGCACCAATCGGAGCTCCGCCCGTAGCGGTTACTACAATCTTTCCATCTGCTTTTCCATTACAACTGTTTGGTGTACTAACGCTACTAATAACCAATTCGTCGGGTTGTTTAATGGTAAACGAATTAGTAATCGCGCAACCGGTATTTGGGGATGCCGTAGAGTAGTTTCCATCTGTAAGAGTGAGTGTGTAAGATCCTGCGGTTAGATCCGATGCCATACTTGTAGTGCTGATGGTAGTTCCAGCTTCATTTTTCCATGTATAAGTATAAGGAGGGGTGCCTCCACCCGCAGTTACTGAGATACTACCATTCGTACTTCCGAATTTAGACGTATTTATTTGATTCTGAACTGTGATAGTTAATGGGGTTGGCTCAGTAATTTCTACTGTTACAGCGGCTGATTCACAGCCATTACTATCCTTCACTTTCAGGGTGTAGCTACCTTTCGCACATCCCGTAATTTGGGGTGTGGTGCTATTCGAAAAACCAATCCAAGTTGAATAAGGGTAATAGCTATATTGATAACCACTTTCAGTTCCCCCCGTAGCACTTAATGTAATTTTTCCATCTCCGCTGCCATAACACGAAATGTCAGTATGTTTAGCGGTGAGTTTGACGATAGGGGGAGGTGAAACATTTATGCTTGGAATATCTCTCTTAATTCCGGGAGAAGGATTAGGGTATCCTACAAAAGTATAGTTGGACTTGTACGTTAGGGAATAAATTTCATGCAGATTGTCTATTTCAAATGAGTTATCTGTTTTATCTATATTTTTTTTATATATTTCAGTTGGTACACCATCTGCTAGATTTCCGTATGGATTATTCAAATTGAAGGTTAATGTTTCATTATCCTCTAAGTCTCTATTTAAAATAAATTTAACTTTCCCATCTCCGTTATTGTGACAGATAGGTTTAGTAATAATATGGTTAATGATATCCGGAGTCGAGCGGACAATCTTAAATGTCCGGGCTATCGAACATCCCTTTGTTTTTGTAGGATCTCCCCACGGGTTTAACTTTAGAAGAACATTCTGATTAATATAATCGTTTACATTGAGTTTACTACCAAAAAGCGTTTTGGCAGATAAGAATGATCCAACGGCTGAAGATGATAGCCATGTAGTTCCACCATCCACACTAAATACCCAGTGAAAAACATCTATTGGAAAAGAATTTGTTTGCATAGATATTTGAATGGGGTTATCAAGTGGCAATGCTGGATCTACAGGATTAGTAAGAATATTAGATAAATCGGGATAAAATGTGTATGATGCGCTACAATAGTATGGCAGAGATGAATTATTATAATTGAAATAAATTTCGCCACAATTATTGTTGGAGAAAAATAATTTTTGAGTGAAAATAGCTCCGAAAGTATTGAATGCTGAAAATTCACCACCATTAGAATATGAAATAATAAAATCTGTCGGAGCTCCATCTACATCAGGGATATTCAAAGTGCCTCCTTTACTGTGAGTAAGACGTGAAGCTTCTGACAATATTGAATGGAGTTTTCCTCCATTCATTGTTTCAAAGGAAACCGAACACAGGTAGTCTGAAGGATTCCCAGCTTGAGTATAGTAATCTACAATACTGAATGCATATTCTACGTTGTATGTCTGGGCTGTCACTCTCAGGGAATTTACAATAAATAGAGCAAGTAAGATATACCTGACTGGCTTTATTGTTTTTATGTTTTGAATAAAATAGTTCATAGCTTCTCCTTAATACTCCGTCTTCACTTCTTTCCATTCCCCCATTTTCCCGTTTTTCAGGGTAGCGCGCACGGCATAACGATACACATTGCTTACAGCCAGATCAGTGTCGATATAAAAAGCCTGAGTACCCGGTAGTACTTGCAGTGTGCTGAAAAGCTCGTTATTTTTGGCTTTGTAAATCGTGTATTCCGCAATATCCGTACTGCTTGTTTTCCAACTGATGGTGATGCTGTGATTGGTACGATCCATGTCAGCCCGCAGGTTTTTAATCTGTCCGGTTTGTTGCTTGGCATGCGCTATAGCCTTCCATACGGGTGACGGCTCCGAGATATTGTTACTCCGATCGATAGCCCGTAAGCTGTAGAGAAGTAGCGTTCCTTCCGAAGCAGATACAGTGTCTTCAAACTGTGTTATTTTCACGTCCGAAATGGTGGCAACCGTTGTCCATGCCGTGTCCTGCTCTGTTCTTCGGTACAGTCGGTGGCTCACCACATCATCAGAGGAGCTATTGATCCACGCTAGCGTGGTCTTGCCGTTTGCCGAAACTTTGGAGTCGATTATAACCGGCGAAGAAGGTGGAACCCGATCGGGCTTAATGATTTCTATCGGTTGGCAGGCCTTCGATTGGTTCATCCTGCGGTCGAGTGCCATCACCGAGTAGTAAATTTTGCCATTCAGGGTATTAAGGTTAACTTTCTCTTCAAATGTATTCCCAACTTGTGGTTTAGTGTTGATAATAGCCGGTTCTTCCGCTCTGTTATTACCCCGCAATATCACATAGCCCAACAGATCAGGTTCTTTATTAGCCTTCCACTGCAAATTTACCGTTCCCACAGAATCGATCCTGGCCGTAAGATCCGAAGGTACGGCAGGAGGAATACTGTCGACGGCTTGTACCAGATAAGGGAATGAAGTCCGCTTATTGCCGTTTTTATCCACAGCAGTAATGGTAAAATAGTTGGCTGGCAGCAAAGGCGAGAAGCGTAGCTCCCTTTGTTTGGCATCTATACGGGCAATAACCTGCACAAAACTATTGTCGGCATTATTGGCAGACCGATTCAGTTCAAAGTGATCGACAAGCGCTACACCCTCTTCGGGAAACTCCCAACCGATCGTGGCTGTACTGTCGTTGACAATCTGAGCTCTATTAATATTAGGGACAAAAGCCAGAACTGTTTTTCCTTTGCCTTGCACCACATCTGATGGCGGTCCATATTGCCCGAAAGATGAAATTCCCTTTACCCGATAACTGAAAGTTTGGTTGTTCTGAATAGTGTCTGTAAAAAATGCTCTTCCCGAATCTTTTCCCGACTCATCATTCAACGTGGAAAAAGGCAGTTGCCCCAATGTCTTGAAAAGTACTCCGTCTTCCGACCGTTCGATACGGTAAGTTGAATAGTACGATTTCAGCACCTTAGTATCCCAGCTCAGAAGCACACTTTGATCACCATACGCAGCATAAATATCAATAGGCTTAGGCAAAAGAGAGGACTCATTGCTTCCAATATATACCAATGCAGTGTCGCAGATAGCTTTTTCTCTGGGAATATTGGGATATATCTTGTACAGGTATTTTTCGCCCCGCTTTACCGTACTGTCATTCCACCCTAAACCGGCCATGCAAGCAGCATTGAAACTGCGATCGGCAGCCATCAGCGAGAAAGTGAATCGTTGCGTGAGATTATTGCTTTGATTTATGATGTTAGCAAATTTACTGGAGCCTCCGGAAATTTCAAAATCATCGCCATATATTCCCTGAGCAACAATTGCCGCATTATCGTCTGTCTTGCATAGTGTTTCCCATTCTTTCAAGGGCTTAGGCTTAATCGGAATCGTAGAGAGTTTCGTCTTAGCAGGAGATGGACTCAGCTCACCATCTTTTAAAACGGTATAACGATCGATCGAATATCCATAATTATTAGCCAACTTCCAGGCATAAGAATCAGTCAGACTCCATCGCAATTTGATAGCACAACCGCAACTATCGGCCATACCAATAGCTTTGATAGAGCTTATGTTTGTTGTAGATTTTTTTTGTGAGTAAAGAAAGGTCAAACTACAGAGCTGAATGATTATTATCAATAATCCATAGAGATATCTTCGAATAAAAAAAGCCATATAATTTTAATATTAAGATATATTCTGTGCAAATATACTAAATTTAGCAAAGCAAAAGATGCGATTAATAATTATTAGTATATAACTTGTTTTCGTAACAATAATATTCTACAGTCTACTATTGAACTGTTCCTGTGAAAATAGATAACAGATAACAAAATAATATGCTACAAAGACAAAATAAAATATCACAAACAAAAAAAAAGAATTAGCAAGAACAGTTATGTATATGACAGAAATATTCAGAATTGTCAGCTCAAAAACATTTTCAATCAGGGAGTAAAATAAACAAAGAGAGAGCCCCTTTTGGAACGCCCTCAATCTGTACAAAACTACACAAGCAGGCACTACATCAACCTTTATCAGCTATGATAAGCGTAGACGGAATAGAAGTCAGCCAATGGCTTTTGGTATCAATCAGGTATTTCCAGCTTTCCACACTGATTAGCATCAGACTATGCTGCTGAATAAAATCAGCACTGACAGATCGTTCATTTATCATACGTATATGATTGGGGGCTATTTGCTCAATAGCGCGAATCGATTCTTTTAGTTCCGCATTTTTATTGATCTGATTATTCATATCGATAAAGGAAATTTGCGAACCGGAGAAATTGATCATTTTCTGAGCAAAACCGATCAGAAAAGTATCGCTCGGAGTAATAACCGGAATGCAAATAGTATCCGTTTTGCTAAACCCTTTGTCGATAAGCACCCCCACCGAAACTTTACTCTTAGCAATCATGGATCGCGTTCTTTCGTCGAACGGAGAATTTTCAAAAAGGCTTTCTTTCCCTATTACCTGATTTAGCAGTCTGTCGGGATTAATAATGCGGGTGGTGAATCCCAGAATTTTTCCGAGCAGACTTCCTTCGAATATCGACTGACCGATTCCAATCAGAAGCAAATCATATTCTCCTTTGTTCGCCACTTCGGTGATATCCGATTCAATGTCGCTAGTCACTTTAAAAAGGGTGGTGATCTTCTGGTTTAGATATTTCGATTCTTCAAAGATAGGAGCAAAACTCTCATTCTCGTATGTTTCCAGATTAAACTGATGCAGTTTTGCACTCGGGAATAAATGCATAGCCGTAATGCCCGCATCACCTGCCGTTTCTTTTATCAGGCAATTAGCCAAGCGCACCAATGACTTTCCAGTCTCCGGCTCGCCAAATGAAACCAGAATCCGGAACTTCCGAATTCGGCTTATTTCATCAGCTTTATCTCCGGCTTTCGATTTAAATGCCCAGTTGATCAGATTCAGAGCAGGCCCGGTCATAAAAGTAGTTACCAAAGCCATGATCACCATCATAGCAAATACTTTCGGAGTCAATATACCTAAGTCATATCCGATATTCAGCACCACCAGTTCCATCAGTCCCCGTGTATTCATCAAAGCACCTATAGTCAGACTGTCTTTCCAGCTCTGACGTACAAACTTTGCAGCCATAGCGCTACCTATAAATTTTCCGGTGATAGCCACCAGAATGATCAAACCGGTTACTTTCCACAGGTAGGGATCGTTCAGAAGCCCTATTTCAGTACGTAAACCAGTGAATACGAAGAACAGCGGGAGTAGCAGCACCAGAGCTACATCTTCAATTTTCTCAATAAAAATATTGCGGAACTTCTGGTTGGCAGGCATAATGGCACCCGCCATAAAAGCACCAAACAAAGCATGAATACCAATAATTTCGGTAGCCAAGGCCGACAGAATAAGTGTTAGAAAAAAGATTGCCACTATGGATTTACTCAGGTTGGCATTCGACGAATGCAGATCGCCTACCCGCTTCAGAAACGGACGAACAATCTTAATCATCAGAAACACATAAGCCAGCGCCAGCAAAATGGTGTACAACGAACTAACAAACGAACCCGCCTTGGCAATGGCAATAACAGCCGCCAGAATGCTCCAACCCGTAATATCGTCGGCAGCCGCACAGGTTATAACTACCGTTCCCAGTCGGGTTTTATGAATTCCCCGTTCCTGCACTATGCGCGCCAGCACAGGAAAAGCCGTGATACTCATAGCTATGCCGATAAATAGCCCAAAAGAAGTGAACCTCACCCCTTCAGGTGCAAAACTTCCATAGATAAAATAAGCCAGACCCATTCCAAGCGAAAAGGGAAGAATAATACTGGCATGACTAATCACCACCGCATCGTGCGCCTTATTTTTCAGCACATTGATATCTATCTCCATGCCCACGATAAACATAAACAAGATCAGCCCTATCTGACTTAAAAAGTTGAGGTTGCCCAAAGACTGAGCAGGAAAAAGAGCCGCCGAGAATTCCGGGAAATACATGCCTATAAGCGAAGGTCCCAGCACAATACCAGCCAGAATTTCACCAATCACAGTGGGTTGTCCTATTTTTTTGCACATCCACCCAAACAGTCGTGCAACCAATATGATGGTTACTATCTGTGCCAGCAAGATGGCCAGCGGGTGACCAATGTTTTGCAGCAACGAATGCATAAACTCCACCCAATGTGAGTTACCGGTAGCGGGCAAAACTATTTTAGAGGCTATTTCCTGCTTGGATCCCATCAGGTCAATCCAATATATCAGGGCTGAAAAGCCACCTATAATCAGCACATAAAAAAACACATTTCTAAATCTCTTCATCCTATTTCATTGTATTTGATTTTCAATTTCACGAAACCCGGTTTTGCCACCCGCCGGCACAATTCGTTGCACTGCCTGTCTACTATAAACATTTAAAGCCACAGCATCCGCGCAAGTCAGGCTGAAGCAACTTGTTTATGCTGTTAACACCTGAGACTGGTCTACTCTCAGCTGGGAGAAATAAACTACAGACTCGTCCTTTAAGAGAACAAAGATATCAGGAAAAAACAGACAGACGAATCGGCGGAAACTATTCTGCAGCAAAACCGGAAAAATATGTAACGAATCAGATTTTCACCTTTTCGAGGAAGGCATTACGATACACTTCACTCAGATAAAACATAAGTGGGGTGTTTTGTTCAGTGAGGAGGTTGGAAGTTATCTGGTCGGAAGAAAAATTACTCACAATATCAAGAGCTATTATCTCCTGCTTGTTGATGCGACAAAACCGATGAGCAGGGAGTAGTGTTTGTAGTTTTTCAAAAGAGATATTCTTTAAGCAAATTCGGGTACCATCTTTAAGCAATGCATCTTTATCCCGACTATCGATGGCCGATGCACGCAGACAACATAGCCGATCGAAATATAATAAGAACTTACCCTTATCGGTATTAAGTTGCACAAAATTTTTGCTATGCCGGCTATCGCCGATCTGTTTGATGGCTTTTTGTACCGCCTTTTGGAGCCTCTCCAGCTGAATAGGTTTCCGCACAAAGTCCACTGCATCCAAATCAAAAGCCTCGGCCGCATATTCTTTATGAGCCGTAATAAATATCACCGGTTTTCCCTGTAGCAAGTGAACCAGTTCAATACCATTCATCTGAGGCATTTCAATATCCAGCAGACACAGATCGAACTCCAGACCAGCCAACTCGGCAAGAAACACATCAGGGCGATCGAAAGCCTTTACCACTTCCAATTCCGGAATTTGTTCGCAGAGCATTTTCAAATAGGTCAGCCCCGGCAATTCATCATCGAGCAGCAAGCACTTTAACTTTGTATTCAAAGAGATTTATCGTTAGGCGTGTTACAAATACATTTTCTTCCGTATAGCTATCCAGCTTAAAGTTATCCTCATAGATAATTTTAAGTCGCTGTTCCAAAGTTTTCAGCCCTATGCCGCCTTTTTCCTTCTTCATCGGAGCTTTAGCTGAAATCTTATTGGCCACAGTAAGCATAAACTGATTGTCCTTAAACTCCAGCGTGATGGCAAGAAAAGCATCGGGATTCTGAATATCGGCATGTTTAAAGGCATTCTCTATCAAGTCGATGGAGATAAGTGGAGCTAACAGTTTCTGTTCATACAAAGGTTCTGTATCATTTATCCGCGTTTTTACCTTCAGGTCGAACAGCGGGCTTACCTTTATTTTGTTAATTTCTATCAGGTTTAATGCAAAGTCTATCTCCTCTTTGGGTGTCACAAATTCCCTGCGGCTTTCGTATAATATATAATCCAACACATTGGCCAGTTTATCGATGGCAAAATAAGTCTGATAGGCATGCGACTGGATAGAGTTTAGTATATTTTTAAACAGATGTGGATTCAGGCGTGCTTCCAGCACTTCCAACTGCATAGGATTCACCCGGTCTTTCAGTTCATGGAAACGTAACTCCGCTTCCCGCTGTCGCTTTTCCGACTTTTGTAACCGTAAAAACAAATACACAGCCAGCCCCGCCACTACTAACAACAATAAAATAACACTAAGCAAGAGCACAAACCAGATGTCCGGGGTTACAGTCATAGAATATTTTTGTTTCAAAATTAGTTATTTTCATCAGACAGACAAAATCAGGAAGGTAGACCTGCTTATTTCAGGAAGGATTCATTAAAAACAGTGCGTAAAATCATGCTCAAGACTAAAAAATTCTTACCTATCAGATGACTCCAGGTCATCCGATAGGTAGACGATACAAGAAAAAAGCAGACCTGTTCTCACGAACCAATCTGCTATCTCATGTTTTACATTTAAACCTAAATAATAATTTTCAGAGTCAATCTCGATCACAAATATAGCAATTTTTCGAATAAGAGATATCTGGAGACATAAAAAAACATATTATTTTGTGTCAAAGTTATTAAGCAGGGGAACAACTATCTATCAGATGGAGGTGTAACTCTCAATTTATACAGCATATTCAGCGCAACAAACCACATTGTGCACTGATAGGATGACTTAGAGTCATCCTATCAGTAGCAGATACGCACTATAAAAAGGCAGACCTATTCTCACGAACAGATCTGCCGAAATAACCTTAAATCTAAACTTTAAAAAAAAGCTCATGAAAAATTCCCGTGCAAATATAGTAATTTTTCGAATAAAAAGTATTTGTGGGTATAAAAATAAAAATATTGAGCTCTGAAGTTATCAAGTGAGGGCAGAAGCTCCTATCGTGTTCGTAGCGTAACACTAGCCAGCCCCCCAAAAAAACAATGCAATAAGCTCAAATGCATACTGATAGAATGACTTAAAATCATCCTATCAGAACCGACACAAAATAAAAGCAGATCTATTCTCACGAACAGATCTGCGACCTTATTATTAACCACAATAATACGTAAAAGTATGCTTATGCTTTACTTACGCACGCAAATATAATGATTTTTTGAATAATATGCATAAATGCACAGAAAAAAACTCAATGATTCCGCAGCGCCACCAGCAATGCACCGGTAATATAAGCTGCAACCCACCAGATATACGCACAGCGAGTGTAGGTATTCAGGATTTTATTGGCAGTTTGAACCGAACCGTTCCGGGGTTTATATCTCCACAGCAACAGGGTGTCGATGGTCATTCCCAACAAAGACGAATAGCCGATAAGCCCGTGAAAAGTCACTCCTCCCTGAGTTGACCCGAGAATCATCAGGATGGTGGCGGAAATATCGAGTATAACGCCGATGGTGAAATGTAGCAGCACGTCCGGAGTAATTTGCCGGCGTCGTTGTTCCTTAAAAAAACCGATGGAATAGGATATCAATGCCAGCGTTACCACCACAGAACCGATTATGGAAAAGACTTTCATAATTGTATTGTTGAATTAAGAATAAACTGATTTCTATTGTTATTTAAGCCCTGACGGACTGCTCCTTTTGTCGCACTCCGGCGTAGGAAATCACTTCGCTTTTCCATTGTTGGAACCCGACTATTCGAATCCTATCTTTTTAGCAGCAAAAGCCGTGCTAAGTTGCAACATAGCCTCACTCTTTACCTGATCCACTTTACTTATTGTGCTCCAGAAACGGATTGTCAACGAGCAACTTTCGGGAGTAACTTTAGTATATAATATCACCGGTTTACGGTGTGCTATCACACTCGGAATAACTTTCATCGTATCATTAATTACCTCGTTTATCACGTTGGCATCCAGTTCATCGCCCGACAGCGAGAAGGTGAGTGTTACCCGTTTCTGATCGTTGCTATAAGTCCAGTTCACTATGTTCTGTGACAGAATAACGCCGTTCGGAATAATGACTTCAGCCCCATCGGCAGTATTCAGCGTACTGGCACGCAAGCCTATTTCTTTTACCTTACCGGCTTGTCCGCTAACCTCTATTTCATCGCCTATCTGCA
>WSSedL1CaDRAFT_10000458_pt1 | contig 28863 bp, 27 predicted proteins | sample WetSurSL1Cattail_FD_9464 | JGI IMG/M metagenome (IMG submission 9464)
CAGCCTTCATTTTTACAAACCCTGCAGCCTTTCCCGCCACAGGTCCAGCAGGATACGTCAACCTCTGCACTCGGCTCGGTGAACGGGAAATGGTGAGGTCTCAGCCTGATTTTTGTATTTTCTCCGAACAGACTTTTTGCAAACAACTGCAGCGTACCGATCAGGTCACCCATCGTCACACCGCAGTCAACAACAAGAACCTCTACCTGGTTAAATATCGGTGAATGTGTTGCGTCAACGGCATCCGACCGGTAAACCCTGCCCGGACAGATAATCTTGATCGGCGGCTTCTTTTGCTCCATGACCCTGATCTGTACAGGTGAGGTCTGCGTCCTGAGCAGTATTTTATCATTGATATAGAAGGTGTCCTGCGTATCTCTGGCCGGATGTCCGGCAGGAATGTTCAACGCCTCGAAGTTATAATAATCCAGCTCGATTTCAGGGCCTTCCGCTATCTCATAGCCCATCGATATGAAAACATCCTTGATTTCGTCAAGCACGATGCTAAGCGGATGCTTTTTCCCGATCATTCTCCTTTTGCCCGGTATGGTTACGTCGATGGCTTCCGTGACCAGTTTCAGTTCCTGCTCCCTATTCTGCAGCTCTCTGACGGCCTCTTCGAGTTTTCCTTCAACGAAACTCCTGACCTCATTGGCAAGCTGTCCAATTACCGGTCTTTCTTCTGCAGTCAACGCACCCATACCTCTTAGTACGGCGGTCAGTTCACCCTTTTTCCCAAGAAATTGCAGACGGACATTTTCCAAATCCGCCAACGACTTCACTTCGGATAACCTTTTTACTACTTCCAGCTTTATGTTGTTCAACTGGTCTCTCATCCCGCTACCTCCCTTATTTCTCGAAATCACCACAATTGCTTTAAAAATAGCTGTAACGACTTGTAAAATGCCCATAAAAAAAACCTGCATCCCCACAACAGGGACGAAGGTCAACTCCGCGGTACCACCCAAATTCCCGCTGCATAAAAGCGGGCTCTTGAATACAACTCTTGTGTCATGCAACCATAACAGTGCCGACTCGTTTCATTGTACCCTGTATGTTAACGGCCAGGTGCCGGCATCTCCTACTTTCAAACCCTTCCGCCCCTCTTTCCTTTCCAGATCAGATTAATCAGGATGTATGGGCGAGCAGTTGACTTTAGTCAACGATCAGCCTCAGGAAGGACATCACGGTTCTCTTTTTCAGGATGCAGCTCCGGAGGGAACTTCACCGGTTTGTTCATTGGAGATGCTTTCAGCCGCAGGCAGCTCCTCTCTTTAAAGACCGTTCCGGTTACTTTCCTCTTTCATCGCTATTATTTGTAAAATTAATTTTCGTATGGTCTAAGCTGTTTTTATTTCATAATATTATACCACGAGTATGGTAATATATACAATACATTTTTTTGCTGAAGTTGCGGTATAAAAAGTATAAAAGTATAAAAGTATAAAAGTATGCGCAATATTTTACAAAGTTGAACAAAAGAATTTGCTCGCTTTATTCCGATAAATTAATAGACTTCGCATATTCCTGCACCTGCTCAAGCTGCGGCAGTTTTTCAATACTGTCACATTGCGCGTCTAAAATGATAAGTGCAAGGATCTCCATGATTTGCTCATTGCTTAGTTTTACTTTCTTTGCTTTAATCAGCTTGTAAACAGCAGTTAGGTTTTGATCCTTCAGGTAACTTTTTTTTCCCTCTATAAAAGCAATCATAATGTCGATCTGATAAAGTTTTTTACTGAAAATCTGAAAAAGCAGGTCTTTTACTTTTTGCTTATGCTGCTCTCCAAACGGGAAAATTGCTTTTTCAAATTCCGCAATTTCTTCGTTAATCTGCTCTTTACTTTTACCAAAATCGCCTGTAAACATCTTAAAATCCATATTCAGTCCTCCTACTTCCTTCATTTTCCTAAGCGCAAGAAAGGTCACCCATCTTGGCGGCAGCTTTAAGTTTTCTTTTACAATTACTTTAACCATTATATCCCACAAATTCTGTATTTGCAACCGAGCATCGAACATTTGTTCCAAATCTCTTCTATTTTTTCTATTTTTTCGTTTCCTGATATTTACATATGATATATGTTTGTATTTCATATGCCTACCGGATATAATTAAACCATGAGGGGACTGAACCCTTTCCTAAAATATATAAGGAGATTGGCTGCCATGAACAAAAGGAAGGATTATATCAAGTGGGACGAGTATTTTATGGGTATTGCCCTGCTATCGGCAAAAAGAAGCAAGGACCCTTCAACGCAAGTCGGAGCATGTATCGTCGACAGCAGGAACAACAGGATTCTAAGTGTTGGATATAACGGCTTTCCGGTCGGTTGCTCCGATGATGATTTTCCCTGGGACCGTGAAGGTGACATGCTTTGTACAAAATATCCGTATGTGGTCCACGCGGAGCTCAATGCTATTCTGAACAACAGGGGCGTCTCATTTGAAGGCAGTAAAATATATACGGCGTTATTTCCCTGCAATGAGTGTGCAAAAGCGATCATTCAATCAGGAATCAGAGAAGTGATTTATTTGAGTGACAAATATGCCGCCACCGATATCGTAAAAGCCTCAAGGAAAATGCTCGAAAAAGCCGGTGTTACTATGAGGCAGTTAGAAACTGGTCTTGACGAAATTATAATATCCTTTAAAAATTAATCTCCTGCATCCGTGTTCTGTAAGCTATATACAATGAAAAAAGAATGAATCTTATACGGATGCCCTTACAACAAGCATGTACGATTCAGTTTCAACGTATTGCTTCATCCTGAAATCACCAAAAAATTCAATATTGATCAATCCGGCTCTTTCCATTATGTCTCGCAGAACTGAAGAGACTAGTGGGAAGAGCTTTATGCTGTTTAAGTATTTTTCCGCACCACCGTTTTTATCCAATTCCAATATCGTGTCAAAACTGATCAGCCCGGTTTTGACGTCAAAGTTGTAATTTCTGTGGAATTCAAGTCCCGCTTCGGGATTAATAATGGAAGGAAGGGTTGTTATACCTTTGGAGATCACCCTGTCGAAATTGATGATTTGTAACAACAGACTGCCAGATTCTTTCAGCCTCTTTTTCATTTGAAGCACTGCTGAAAATATGGTGTCCCTGCTGCCAAGATGTACAATGGAATTTCCTATGCAGAATGCGCAATCGAATTTGTTTTCTAAAAGCATATCTGATTCCAGCTTATCCAATTCAAGCATATCCATCATCCGGGCCTTTACCGATACGCCCCCCGCAGCCGCCCGGATATTGGTCTGCCTTACCATTTCCGCATCCAGATCGGTTGCCCACATTTCATATCCTTCAAGTGCCAGTGCGACTGAATAAAGACCGACACCGCAGGCAATATCCAGGAGTCTTTTCGGAGGACTGCCTGCCGTATTTTTGATAAATTCCAGCTGCTCCTGCCCCGCCGGGAATATTTGGTCGTAATAGGGCGCAATCTGTTCATAGAAACTCATGTGTAAATTCCTTTCATGAAGCTGTAAGTGCGTTTTCAAGAATAAAGGATAACAGCCCTATTAGCCATTACCCTTCTATTGGTTTTTATACTTCACTGTATACGTCAAAAAAAGATTTTACTTCAAATCAGCGGTGCAATTGGGGCACTTGGTCGCTTCGATGTGAATACTTGTACGGCAATATGGACACTCCCTGGTAGTGACAGCAGCAGGAGCCGGCTTTGGTTTCAGGCGATTGAGCTGCTTGACAGCTATGAATATCACAAAAGCGATAATCAGGAAGTCAATTATATTAGTAATGAAAGCCCCATAATAAAGTATTGGTATCTTGTGATCTATAGCATCCTGCACCTCTGTGTACTTATTGCTCAGGATTATAAAACGCTTGGAAAAATCCACATTGCCTGTAACCAACGTAATCAACGGCATAACAATGTCGTTTACAAGCGAGGTGACGATCTTGCCGAACGCAGCGCCGATAATGACACCGATCGCCAGGTCCATCACATTGCCTTTCATGGCAAATTCCTTGAATTCCTTGAAAAAAGACATAAATTTACCCTCTTTGCAATTTGTGTTTTTCATAAGATCCCTTACATTATTATGATATGGCTTAATTTTACCACAATTTCCTTTATCCCGGCAAGTTTTAGCCAACCCATATTCATTTAAATTTTCAAAGGATATTCCAAGGTAGATATTGTATTATTTTAATAAAGGCAGGTGGAAAATACATGAACGAAAAAGCAATATATATGCCGGATGCAATTGAAAGAGAAAATACTGAGAATAGCCAGATAATAGAAATAGCAAATATCTTGCTTGATACTGATCTGCGGCAGGTACATATACATGGAAAAGCAATGAGACTGACCTTAATGGAATTCGACCTGTTGAGCCACCTGGCTGCAAACAGGAACAGAGTTATAAGCCGTAAGGAATTACTCAGGGATGTGTGGCATTTTGAAAACCTGGTGGAAACAAGAGCGACGGATGATATGATAAAAAGACTTCGAAAGAAACTCAGATGTGCAGGCTCTCAGCTAAAAATCATTACAGTCTGGGGATACGGTTTCAAAGTAGAAGTTTCAGATAATACTAATAATTGATATGACCATAAAAAAGAATCTGGACAGGCTCAAGCCATACAGTACAGGTTCTTGTTATTTTATGACTATCTGCGCAGGAAGGGTCCAGGTATTCCTCTGGCTAATTCGCGTTTAACCGTTCTGCCTATGGTAGACATTGCAGACTTTTACGCCGGGTTCAGTATTATTTTCGAACGGCGCCTGCCGAATTATAATATGGACACGCAACTCAGATTTTCTGACAGCCCTCACAGTAATAAATGCTGCCGCCCATATAGCTTTCTTTCCTGATGGTGCCGCCGCATGCCGTGCAAGGCTTGTCGAGGGTGTTTTTACTAAGGCATGTCAAGTAACCGCCCGGGCAGCCGAAAAGATCCTTTTCCGTATCTCTGCCGCCCTTAAAAGCCATCTCAGCCAGTGTCTCCCTGATTGATCCAAAAAGTCTGTCCTTGTCATCCTCCTTTAGCGTATTGATCTTCCTTTTAGGATGTATCCCGGCAATGTACAGAATATCCTGCAGCACACCGTTTCCCAATCCCGGTATGCGCTGCTCCGTTGCGAGGAACGCCTTTGCGCTGAGTTTTTGCATATCCTGGGATGACAGCATCCCCTCGAAATATTTCTTATCAAACTGGTCTGACAGAGGCGATGGTTTCTCCTTTGCAACCCTGTAATACTTGTTGTCAAATTCACCGCCGCGGAAACACATTAAACCTCCATACATCTGTACAACCGCGCTCACAGCGGAGGAATCCTCAAACTCGATCAGCATCTGATGCTTCAGAGGCTTCTGCTCATTTTCATTGTGGATGCGCAGGCCGACACCGTCACCAAAGAGTATTACAGCATCCTCTGCAAGTATTTCCACCATTGAGCCGATTCCATTTGCCTTCTCTATAACCTTCCCGGATAAAAGTTCATGATATTTTTGCGGATCTCCATGATACCATGCAAATTTATGTGGTGTAAATGCAGCAGTGACATTTGTAATACGTTTGCCCCGGATCGTCTCGTTCAGTTGGCTTGCCAGCGCTATGGATTCGGGTAATTCAATCATATCCGCACCTCTTTCCATCTGTTTGATACATATGCTGCTGAAAAAATTTGTAAAAGGAATGAATTCAATTTTTGCAGCTTATATACCATCTTACTATAGCGAATACGACACCAGTATGTCATATTACTCAATTTCATAATAAGACAAAGCTTTTTTCAGCCTGTTACAAATTATTTTTTTGAGGTGGTCAGGTTCCAGCACTTCTGCATGGTTGGCGAATGATAGAATATAGCCGTAAACCCATTCGTCCTCCGGCATGGAAAAAGTGATATCGCATGTCCCGTCAGCGTTTCTTGTTATCAGTTCATCATCGAAATCATCATATACTCTATGCAGGATCTCCGGTTGAAAGCGGAGTGTAAATGTTGTCAGCGGCACTGCATCCGCAGAATGATTTTCGTTGGATGCCCCATTCTCTGCAATATTATCGGATAATCGTTTTTGAAAGCTTTTGTCAGTCACAACAAGGTTTTTAACTCTGGATATGCGAAAGGTCCTGAATTCCTCCCGCAGAGAACAAAACCCCCATAAATACCAGGCCTGTCCCTTGAATATCAGTTGTACCGGTTCAACACTTCTGAAGCTTCTGCCGCCCTGCGCGTTGACATAGTCAAATGTAATGACCTTGCGGTTCAGGATTGCGGTTTTGATTTTTACGAATTTATTGTCCTCATTGGGACCGCTCCCCCACTGTGGAAACTCTATGTTTACCCAGTCATTGTGGACAACATTTTTAAACATGGCTCCCATTTTATCCAGCACACTATCAATCTGCGGATATTTGGTTGCCTGAAGGGTCTTGAGCGCAAGCATCAGGCTGTCGCTTTCATGCTCGTTGAAAATCGCCTTATTCAGGGCATAACCCTCCAGCAGGCTAATGCCGCCCTTGCTGCCCTTATTGGTATAAACGGGTACACCGGCACCGGAGAGAACGTCTATATCCCTGTAGATTGTCCGCGTTGATACCTCGAACCTGTCAGCAAGCTCCTTTGCCGTGATTGTGCCTTTGTTTATCAATAGTATGGTAATCTCTAAAAGCCTGTTAATCTTCATTTGCCAATTCCCTCACTATGCCGGATTAATCTCCTGCGGCCATTTAGCCTGTTTCCACGCAATTCCCGCTTCTCTTTCCTTAGTAAACCTGGCTGCTGCATCTTCCGTATTGCTGCCGATGGTTGCCGTTGACAATGTTTCCAAAAGAGCCAAGAGTTGGGGACATCTTTCGCCTCGTTATAAAATCCCATAGATCAATTATATATGAATCCCAGAAAATAGCCAAAAAATATGAAAATTTTGTTGACTTATTTTTCAAATGGTAATATCATAACTAGAAATAAATCACTTGCAATGAAAAGAAGAGTAAGCTGTTGATACCTGCTGCAGAGAGCTTCCATTTGCTGAAAGGAAGCGCCGGCAATACGGCTGAATATGGTCTTGGAGCATTCATACCGAACATGAAGGGCATTGATGTGCTGAAGAAATTCCACATTTCCCCTGCATGCAGGCTATGGCGGGCGCACCCGTTATCGTGCCGGAGTATAATCAGGTTTTTGGATCTGCCGTACTTATTGAGGTTGCAGCTGCGAAGCGGTGGCAAACCGGGGTGGTAACACGAAGCATTATGCTCTCGTCCCCAGGATTTTATCCTGGAGGTGAGAGCTTTTTTATTGTGAAATTGTGATATGTGTCGGATTACTACTTCAAACGTTGCTGCTCGGTGCTCATTTATTTTTATAACTCCGTTCAATACAGCTAACTTTTACTGTACTCCTCGCATCTGACAATTTCACCAGATCCGGATCCATATTTGCTGGATTCATGGACTAATTTATGAACAGGAGGGGTTTTTATGAATATTATCATCGCAGGGGCCTGGCCATACGCAAATGGGTCGTTGCATATAGGCCACATAGCGGCTTTATTACCAGGGGATGTTATTGCAAGGTATCACCGCGCAAAAGGGGATAAGGTTTTTTACGTATCCGGCAGCGATTGCCACGGTACGCCCGTCACCATAAGAGCAAGGCAGGAGAACAAGACGCCTGAGGAAATCAGTGATTATTATCATGAGGAGTTTGAAGAGTGTTTTAGGAGACTTGGATTTTCCTATGACCTTTACAGTAAAACCTCAAGCACTGAACATAAGCAGTTCGTGACCGATTTTCACAGAAAGCTTTACGAAGGAGGCTTTGTATTTGAAAGCAGTTCTCAACAGGCGTTTTGTGAAAGCTGCAATCAATCACTGCCTGACCGTTATGTGACCGGCACGTGCCCGAACTGCGGCAAAGCGGCAAGAGGCGACCAATGTGAGGCGTGCGGCAGTGTGCTTGAGCCGGAGAACCTGCTCGACGCAAAATGTCAACTCTGCGGCAAATCACCGGTCTTTAGACCGTCTACTCATTTGTTCCTGGCTATTACGAAGCTGAAGGAAGCTCTAAACCTTTATATTGAAAGCCATGCAGACTGGAGAAGAAATGCACTGGAATTGTCCAGGCGATATATTGACGAAGGCCTTCGCGACAGAGCAATCACACGTGATCTCGACTGGGGCATTGATGTGCCAAAAGAGGGCTATGAAAGTAAAAAGATCTATATCTGGGCAGAAAATGTCCTTGGATACCTATCGGACTGTTATGTATTATGTGAGCGGCAAGGGCTTGATTTCACCGTGTTTTGGAATAGCAGCAGACAATATTATGTTCACGGGAAGGATAATATACCGTTTCATACGATAATTCTTCCCTCTTTGCTGTTAGCCAGAAAGGATGTGGAATTTCGTCTGCCTGATGAAATCATTTCGAGCGAGTATTTGACACTGGAGGGCAGAAAGATATCCACCAGCGGCAATTGGGCAATCTGGGCAAAAGATATTGCTGCTCGATATGATGCCGACTCGGTAAGATATTTTCTTATTGCAAACGGTCCTGAAAAACGTGATACCGACTTCTCCTGGAGAGAGTTCATCAACAGTCATAATGGTGAGATCCTTGGCGCATACGGCAATTTTGTCAATCGGAGTCTTGTGTTCATACAGAAGTATTTTAACGGGCAGATTCCGAAAGCGCAATATGATACCACGATCAAACAGCATCTGGCAGAGCTTTATTCAAATGTGGGAGGGCTGATAGAAAGCGGTAATCTGAAGGAGGCGCTCGAAACAATATTTTCGTTTATCCGGTCGGCAAACAAGTATTTCGATGAAGAACAACCCTGGATCAGCAATAAGAATAATCTTGAAAAGTGCAGCAGAACACTGGCAACCTGCGCTTTGATCATAGCAAACCTGTCAGTGCTTCTGAAGCCTTTCCTGCCCTTCTCATCAAAGAAAATCCAGGATATGCTCGGTATTGATATTGATAACTGGGCGTATTTCGAATTGCCGGAGGAAAAGGAAATCACTGCAGTAAGCATCCTCTTTGAAAGGCTTGATAAGAAAATCATCGTTGAGGAGGAAGACAAACTGAAGGGTGGCAGGTAAGGCATCGTTCTAAAAGGAGGAGGTATATCCGGGCATTAACACAGTATACCTCCTTTTTCATACGCCTGCCTCAAGTATATGTCATTATGAATCTTTATGAACAACGAGACGAGCAAACTTCAACTTACCTGCCTGAATGATGTCCCCGTTCTTCAGTTCTACCGTTCTGGCATCAAGCTGCTTTATACCATTCAATTTCACTGCGCCTTGTGATATAAGCCTTCTCGCTTCACTTTTGCTTTCGGCGAAGCCCAATGAAAACAGCAGTTTCGCCAAATCCACTCCAGGACCATCCATCATATCATCGGGAATAACAAATTCAGCAATATGATCCGGCATTTCACGCTTCTGAAAAACAGTCCTGAAATACTCTTCCGCCAGGCCTGCAACTGCTGCACCATGGTATAACGCTGTGATCTCACGGGCCAGTCTCATCTTGATATCTCTGGGGTTTACTTCATTTCCGTTCAGCTGTGCGGTTATAGCCTCAAGTTCATCAGGATGTATGTCTGTGACAAGTTTGAAGTATTTGAGGATCAACTCGTCCGGGATGGACATCACCTTGCCGTACATATCTTCTGCCGTATCGTCAATGCCGATATAGTTTCCAAGACTTTTACTCATCTTTTCAGCGCCGTCGATTCCCTCCAGCAGAGGCATGAATAGAGCGATCTGGCTTTCCTGACCGTAATCCCTCTGGAGGTTCCTGCCCATCAGTATGTTGAATCTCTGCTCCGTCCCGCCTATTTCCACATCTGCTTTCAGTTCGACAGAATCGAACCCCTGCATCAGGGGGTAGAAAAATTCATGAACACCTATACTTTCGTGAGCCTCAAAACGCTTCTGGAAATCGTCCCTTTCGAGCATTCTTGCAACCGTACATTTGGAGGAAAGCTTGATTACATCCGAAAAGTTCAGCTTTGAAAGCCATTCGCTGTTAAATCTGACCTCTGTTTTTTCTTTATCAAGTATTTTGAATATCTGATTTTCATAGGTTCGGGCGTTTAATACTACTTCTTCGCTCGTAAGCTGTTTTCTGGTCCTGGACCGGCCGGTCGGGTCACCGATCATCCCTGTAAAATCGCCAATAATGATTACCGCTCTATGGCCGAGATCCTGAAACTGACGGATTTTCCTCAGCACAACGGTATGTCCGAGATGAATGTCAGGCGCTGTGGGGTCGAGGCCCAGCTTGACCACAAGCGGCCGTCCCGCGCTTTGTGCCTTCTCAATTTTCCTTTTCAAATCATCTGCGTCGATGATTTCATCAGTCCCCTTCGAAATGATTCTGATCTGCTCTTCGATATTTACCATGTTCATCTCTCCTATTCCTTTTTTTTGAAGTTCATCCTGCATATAAGCCATCTTGTGTAAAGCCATCTTGCGTTTAAAGCCATCCTTTTTCAAATCCATTGGCTTGATTCACTCCACCCCATCCCAGTACGGTCCAGCTTTACAAGGGCTCAAAACACAAAAAAGCTCCCATCCCCTGATATTATCAGAGGACGAGAGCATTTATCCCGTGTTACCACCTCAATTTACTGACGCCTTGCAGCATCAACCTCGTCGCGAACTTATGCCACTGGCAGCTTTTAAAGCAACTGCCTGCATGTCATTCACTAGCGCTGTAACGGGCGCAGGTTCCCGGCGACCGCCTGTTGAGGAGACAATTGTCACACCTCTTTGGCGAACAGTTCATGGAATGTATTCGAAATGCATTTCCCCGCCCCTCTCACCATCCGGGAACTCTCTGTCGGTATGTGCATTTTTACTTCTTCCCAATCATTACTTTTATGATAGTATTCAATTCAATTATTTTAGTTATTATACTCACTTTTACATAAAAAAGTCAACAAAAATATTAGCATTTCCGTGCCGTCATCAGGAAGACAGGATACTTCTTCGTTATTCCTTCAGACGATGTTTTAACGACTTCATAACACAGTTTACTGCTCACTTCACCAAACCCAAGTTTTCTCAGCCTTTCAGCCAGTTCCTGCCTGTTGAAGCCATTATGCCCTGTAAAATCACTGCCGTGAAACGAGCCGTCTTCTTCATCAAGGTCCGCAATGCACAGATATCCCGGCGACTTAAGCGCCTTGTGGAATTCACCGGCAACCTTATCGATATCATTGATATGGTGAAGCGTCATCAATGTATAAATTATACCATACTCGCCGGTTGGAAGGCTTTCCTTTTCCAGATCAATATTCATGGTCTCCATGTTCGATACATTGTTTTGCAATATCTTTTGCTGTAAAACCTCCAGCATTCCATTTGAGTTGTCCCCAAGAACAATCCGTCTCAGATGTTTACGAAGGTTGAAGCTCAAAAGCCCGGTTCCACAGCCGTATTCAAAACCATTCATACCTTCCAGCCCGGGTACAGCTTCAACGATTTCCTTCGCAATAACCGCTGCTCTTTCGAGTCGTTTCGGATCATTGTCCCAGTTCACTGCCTTTTGATCAAAGTATTCCATTTTATTTTTACTCCTTTATTTGTAATTCTCACTTGAACTTCATGCAAAAGCCGGTTTTCATATCCCGGTCAAAACCTGCCCTTTCGTAAAAGGTCATGATGCCTTCATCTTTCCTCCCGGTCATCAGCATAATTTTATAATAGCCCTCTTCCCTTTCGTTATATCATCTATTCTCCCTGAGCCATTTTGCAGACTCGCAGTCTGTTCTATAATAAACCCGTATAACTGCGTGTACAGTTTGGCATCAACAGCCGTCCGTCCGAACTGTATTTCTCGAAGAGCTTTGCAAGTCCTTCAATAAAAGCACTGTAATTTGATTCACCCTTTACTGGGGCATACGAGGACGAAAGACTGCCTCCAATATATTCCTCCAATGGCATCAGCCTGTCGTTGTTAAATACGCGGTAATCACATTTTCCATCTCTGAAGAAATCATAAATAGTCACATCTTCATCAGTACCGCCGGAAAACCCATTGAAATTGGGACAAATCCGCCTGCACAATTCGTCATTCTCAATAATGAATTCATTGCTGCTGATTCTGCTATTCCATACCAGAACAACTTTGCCACCCGGCTTCAAAATGCGTCTGAACTCCGATCCCGCCTTGTCTCTGTCAAACCAGTGGAAAGCCTGAGCCACTGTGATGAAATCGACTGACCTGTCAGGTAAAGCGGTCGCCTCAGCAGTTCCATCAACAGGGATGAAGTTTTTATAAGCTCCACAGAATTTTTCGCACACTTGTCTCATTTCAAAATTCGGTTCAACCGCAAAGACAGATTTCACCTGCTCCAGGAGCAGCTTTGTAAGGATACCCGTACCAGCTCCTATGTCTGCAACAACAGAACCCTTTCCAAACCCGGCTTCATTCGCCAGATAATCGATAAATTCCTGTGGATAGGATGGTCTGTATTTTGAATAATTATCAGCCTTGTTCGTAAATTTACCTGTATTGTCCATACAGCAGCGCCTCCTTTTTGCAACTAGTACACTGTAAACTCTAAAACTTTTATAAAATAGCTTGCAATGTCATCCAGATCGTTAGCGAAGGTGATTGATTCAGGGACTACTCGCCAAATTCGTCTGCAAGATCAGTCAGTGCAGTGTCATCCAGCCTGAAAACCGTAAAAGCGTCCATCGATTTGGCGCCGATGTGCCTGTAGAACTTCAGAGACGGCTCATTCCAGTCCAGGCACCACCATTCCAGTCTGCCGCAATTCCTCTCAACCGTAAGCTTTGCCAGAAAGGAGAGGATGATTTTGCCGAATCCTTTTCCCCTCATTTCCGGCTTTATGAATAAATCCTCCAGATAAATGCCCGGCTTTCCAAGAAAAGTGGAAAAGTTGTAAAAATAGAGAGCGAAGCCAACTGGTTCGCCTTTATAATCGCAAATGATCGCCTCCGCCATTTTTCGCACAAAAAGAGAATCTCTCAGGATCTCTTCCGTAGCATTCACCTCATTTTGAAGATTCTCATAAGCTGCGAGTTCCTTGATAAAGTATAATATCACAGGTACATCTTTTTCTTCTGCAAGCCTGATTTTAAATCCCTCAATTTTAGTATCTACCGGCATGATCAGTTTTCTCCCCCTATTTCCTTCAGCCTGTCTTCGAAATGCTGAACATGGACCCTCAAATGCCTGTAATAATCTGTAATAAGCTCGTCAAGCTGAATCGTTTCCTCGCCTTTCACCCAAACATTCGAAAATGATTTACTGTCCATGCTCCCGATTATACTGATCAATAAGTAATTGTAGTTGTGCCAGAGCATGATGAGTCTTTTCCAGTCCATATCACAGTACTTCTGAACCTTAACCCATGGTTCGCCTTCATATGCAGGAAAATTCAGCAAATCATCAAACTGCAGCCAGACAAAGCGTTGATGATTATTGGAAGCAGAATCAATCAGATGACCGATAATCTCCTTCAATGACCATTTATCCTCCGCAGGCTTGATACCGGCCTTCTCCTCCGGAACATTCACGATCCTGTCGTAGAATGAATCCACAAGCATTTTGTAACCACTTACATCCATCATTTTCATTCCTCCAATTATAATCTTGAAGCCCTTCAGCAGGGCTACAATATCCTCCAGCGCCCTATTTCATGGAATACTCCTGCAGCAGCCTTTCTTTCATGTCCCAAAGCGGTTTTGAAAGATCGACATAATATGCGTGAGGGTTCTCAAACCGCTTGACCTCGTCCCAGAGCGTATCGACCTGCTCGCAGCAATAGTTTCTGATCTCATTCAGATCAGGGGATGCATAAATGCAGTTCCCTTTTTCGAATATCTTTACCATCAGCTTCTTTGCAATAAAGTTGGTAATCTTTTTCTTTTTCCAGGTAAATTCCGGATCAAACAGTTCATACGGTTTTGAATCGTCTATTGTCTCATCATTTATTGTAATCACATCTGCAATCGCCTTGCCGCTATTGCGGTCGAAAAGCCTCCATACTTGCTTGTAACCGGGGTTCGTGATCTTTCCCACATTCTCGCTGAGCTTTATTTTTGGAATAATACATCCGTTTTCCTCAATCGCGCCCAGTTTGTAGACCCCTCCGAATACCGGCTCGGACCTTGAAGTGATCATCCTCTCGCCTACCCCGAATGAATTAATGCACGCTCCCTGGGTCAAAAGATCGCGGATGATATATTCATCCAACGAGTTTGACGCAACAATGCCGCAATCCGTGAAACCCGCTGCATCAAGCATCTTTCTTGCTTCTCTTGATAAATATGTGATATCCCCGCTATCTATTCTTATTCCCTTCGGTCTGAAACCTCGGGGCAGAACTTCTTCGTTGAATGCTTTAATTGCATTGGGAATGCCTGACTTCAACACATTATAGGTATCAACCAGTAGTGTGCAATCTGCCGGATATGTTCTGGCATAAGCCCTGAACGCCTCGATTTCCGACGGAAAAATCTGTATCCAGCTGTGTGCCATTGTTCCAAGCGCGGGTATGCCGTAGTCACGATCCACAATGGTGCAGGCTGTACCGGCACAGCCCCCGATATAGGCCGCCCTGGCTCCGCTGATTGCCCCGTCGCTTCCCTGCGCCCTTCGTGAGCCGAACTCCATCACGGGTCTTCCCTGTGCAGCCCTGACGATCCTGTTGGCTTTCGTGGCAATCAGGCTTTGATGGTTCACCGTAAGCAGCAGCATCGTCTCAATAAACTGTGCTTCAATTACCGGTCCTCTGACAGTTACAATAGGCTCATTCGGGAATATGGGCGTCCCTTCGGGAATAGTCCAGACATCGCAGGTAAACTTAAAATTCTTCAGGTAAATGAAAAATTCCTCGCTGAACTTTCCCTTTCCCCTAAGATAATCAATGTCCCGATCTGTAAAACACAACTTCTCCAGATATCCGATAAATTGTTCAATGCCTGCCATTATTGCAAAGCCGCCATTATCAGGCACTTTTCGGAAAAACATATCAAAGTATGTGATCTTATCCCTCAAGCCATTTTCCAGATACCCATTGGCCATGGTAATTTCATAAAAATCCGTCAGCATGGTAAGATTTTTCTCTTCCATAGTATATCCCTCCATCAGCTTATATCTTATTTGACCGAACCGACCAGTTCCACTCCGTTGCCCGACATATTGAACAATGCCACCGCATTGAGCAGATCCGCATCATGCAGGCCATGATCAAAGGTGTCGACTGCATTGACAGGTACGATGATGCGGGAGCTGCCCTCATATTATTCAACATTAAATATGTAAAAATTTAAAATATTCTTTATATTATATCACAGCCAATTCATGCAAATAATATGTTTACTACAAACAATGAAAAAAGGAGAACGTTTTGGGCCAAAAGAAAAACATGTTTGCAACTGCATTTAAATGGTTGTCCTACACGGAAAAGCAGGATACAAAATTTATCATTCCGGAAGCTGATGAGATTTTGGAGAGCCGGAAGGCTGAAGAAAATTCAACTGATCAGGTGTCTGCAAAATCTAAAGCAAAAGATGTCCAGGAATCTACGTCCAAAAAAGAGTATTCCATTAAACAAACACGGAACCATACTTTTGCAAAACCCCATCAGGCGACTCCTATTAAAAACAAGGACGGAAATTCCATTGAGGATAAACGGGATGATAAAACCAAAGAGAAATCTCCTGGAGATAAAAACACCTGTATGCCAGAAAAAAAGCAAAAGGGCGGCAATAACGACAAAGGAGAAAGTATTCCGGCAGATATTGAGGATAATCTTGATAATTTAAAAAGGGTTTTTAATTCAAAAGATAATAAGGATGTTATCTATCGCAGACTTAGTATTGCAGATGGAACAAATGCATTTATCTTCTATGTTGATGGAATGGTAAACAAAGAAGTCATCAATTTATCAATATTAAAACCATTACTGGAAAGAAACAAGTTCGGCAACCTGCAGGGGAAAAACCTGTTTGATTATATATTTGACTGCGTTATCGAGACTCATCAGATGAATAAGGCTGAGAGTCAGGAAGATGCAATCATTGATATATTGTCAGGAAATACAGGAATTTTCATTGATGGCTATCCAAGCTATATCCTCTGCGAAACAAAAGGTTTCGAAAGGCGCAATGTGGAAAAACCTCTGATTGAGGGCGTCGTGAAGGGACCGCAGGAAGCCTTCAACGAAAACCTTCGCACCAATATTACACTGTTAAGGAGAATTATAAAGAACAGGGAACTGACAACTTATTTTATAAATACAGGTAAGCGCAATAATGAGAAATTTGCGGTAATTTATATAAACAAGCTGGCAAACCCGGTTTTGGTGAATGAAGTAATCCGCAGAATAAAAAGTATTGATACGGATTTGATCATGGGCGACGGTGTTCTGGAACAGTTTATTGAAGACCACCCATTTTCATTATTTCCTACGATGATATCTACAGAAAGGCCGGACCGCACGGCAGCGAATCTGGTCGAGGGTAAAGTCGTCATACTGTCTGAAGGCGTACCATTTGCGCTGATTGTACCGGTAACTATCGCAGATCTCCTTCACACTGCCGAGGATTCAGCCCTGAGATGGCAGTATGGAACAGTTCTGAGACTAATCAGGTTATTCTCCTTTTTCGTTGCAACGATGCTCCCGGGTATGTATGTCGCATTGACAACCTTTCACGGAGAGATGATACCGACCGACCTTTTAATTGCAATCGCAAAGGCGCGTGAAAACGTCCCCTTCCCAACGATAGCGGAAGTGCTGCTGATGGAGGTTTCTTTTGAATTAATCCGCGAGGCGGGCATTAGGATCCCTGGCATCATCGGCAACACAATCGGTATCATCGGCGCTCTGATACTTGGTCAGGCGGCTGTACAGGCAAATCTGGTCAGCCCCGTTTTGATCATAATTGTTGCATTCACAGGGCTCGGCAACTTTGCAATACCGGATTTCAGCCTCGCCTTTGGCGCCAGGATCATACGCGTCTTTTTCATATTGCTTGGCGCCACTCTTGGTTTTTACGGGATATCACTCGGTATACTGGTTTCATTCGCGCTGACAGTAAGCCTGAATTCTTTCGGAGTACCTTTATTCAGCACAATTGCTCCGAAAACAAAACGCAGCTTTGATTACTTTATCAGATGGCCAATGTGGAAGCAGGAAAAAAGACCTGATTATCTAAATCCTCTTGATATCACCAGACAGCCGAAAATATCGCGAAAATGGATCAAATCAAAGTCCAGCAGTATAAAGTCCCTGGGAAAGGATGACAGTGATGAACAGTGAAGGAAAAATAGGCACCTATGAAGCCATATGCTTTACCTCCCTGGTTATGATCAACAAAATTTTCTTCACGAGTGTAGGTGGTATTGTTTATCAGACAGGCACTGCTGCCTGGTATGCTACACTTATCTCCTGCCTGACCACATTGATGTTTTTTGCGTTCATATATCTGCTGCTCAAGCGTTTCCCCGGGAAAGACATCCTGCAGATTTACGAAGCTGTTCTTGGAAAACTGTTTGGCAAGATAGTTGCATTGGTTATCTGCAGTTTCGTTATTTTCAATGCCGGTTCTACGTTGAGAGAATTCGTTGAGATGATAAAGGTATACAATCTGCCCTATACTCCCACCAGCATGATCATTATCACGTTCCTGTCCGTCTCAATGATCATAGGTTACTTCGGGCTTCAAACTCTGGCCCGTGTATGTGCACTGTGCTTTCTGCCGGCAATAATCGCGCTGACTGTAATTCTATTGCTGGCTGCACCAGAATATGACCCAAACCTTTTGAAACCATATGGAGGATATGGCCTGATCACCTCCATGGGACACGGCTTCATGAGAAGCTCCGCCTATTTCGAATTTATTCTGCTGGGTTTTGCAGTCAATGCAATAGGAGGCTATAAATTTTATAAAAAAATTGGCATATCCAGTATCGTAATAACCGGTGCGGTCTTCTCGATTTCCCTGCTCTGTTATCTCATGACCTTTGGCTACGCTGTCGGCAGTGAGAATATTTCCGGTATTTTCGAGCTTTCCAGGTCAATCTATTTTAACAGGTTCATAGAGAGAGTGGAATCCATATTCCTTTTTGCATGGGTTATTTCATCCGTCATCTCCACGACAGCCTCCTATTATTTCGGTCTGCTGATCTACAGCAAGGTATTTACAATTAAGGATCACAAACCACTTTTGATCCCCTTTGCCATACTTGTCTTCATAATCGCCATACTACCGGAGAGCATGCAGGTCGTATCACAGGTAAATATAACTTTCCTGAGACAGTACAGCCTATTTATCATTTATGTGCCGGCAATTATTGTACTGTTAATTGCAGTTATTTTCAGAAAAAAGGGGCGTGTTGAAAATGCCTAGGAGAATCATAATCCTGTTGTGCATCGTATCCATACTCGCGCCGACAATGACAGGCTGTTTTGATGTGCGAGAAATTGATGACCAGGTATACGCCCTTTCTGTGGGAATAGATAAGGGTACTTATAATAAAGTGCGCCTTACCGTACAATATCCGACATATAAAAGCAGTGACAGCAGCGGAGGATCGAGTCAAAAAGAATCCACGGGCTCCAAAGGCAAGAATGCACAAGCCGGCAGCAATGTGGCCATAATTGAAGCACCTACGATGCTTGAAGCTGTCGATATGTTAAGCACCAGCATTTCAAGAAGGATTTCCTTAATGCATGCAAAATGGTACATTTTTTCAGAGGAATTTGCCAGAGCTGGAATTGATGAATATATTTCTGGTCTCGAACGTTTCAGGGAAACACGCGGCAGTTCAGCAATAGTGGTTGCAAGAGGTACCGCGGAGGATTTCATCAAAGCCAATGAATCCACTATAGGGGACAGCCTCTCCAAATCAATCGAATTACTCCTGCTGCAAACTAATATCACCGGTTTCTTCCCGGATGCAAGATTTACCGATTTTTATTTCAGCTTGTTTTCACCTTACAGAAGTCCTATAGCACTTTATGGTGGAGTGAATGATTTGGAACTGCCTGAAGATGTTCCTGCTGATCCCAATTCAAGGACTAGCCGCAAAAACCTGACACCTGGTGAACTGCCAAGGTCAGGCGTGTTGAAAACAGAGTTGGCGGGGATGGCGGTTTTTGATGGCGGTAAAATGGTCGGCTCCATGGACCCTAATGAAACCGCATGCTATATGATGATCGCAGGCAAGTATAGTGGTGGCAGATTCTCTATTCCTGATAAGGGAAAACCAAACAGAGACATTATATTTGATATCCATAAAAGCAGAACGCCCAGTATAAAAGTATATTTCGAAAATGGGAAACCGATGATAGATGTCAATATCAAACTCGAATCCGAAGTCTACGCCATACAGAGCAGAATTGATTATGAGGAACTATCAAATCAAGGTTTACTGGAAGGCCAGATAGAAGAATATCTTCTCACCAGTATGAAAGGTACCATCAAAAAGGCACAGAAAGAATTCAAGTGTGACATATTCGGATTTGGAGAATGGGCAGCGGGTAATTTTTCCACTATAAATGAATTTGAAGCCTATAATTGGCTTTCTCATTTCTCCGAAGCGATCATAAATGTCTCCCTGGATGTCAAGGTCAGAAGAACGGGACTGATCTTCCACTCATCTCCACTATTCAATAGTACCGGCAAAGGAGAATAGGTCATGGTATATTTCGTAATACTGTTTATAATAGCAGTAAGCTATCACACCTTCAGTTATAGTATATTTCTGATCAAAAAAGAAAAAAACAAGCTGGCTGCCTTCGGTACGATCCTGTTATCGTTATTGAACCTTGCTGTACCTGTTTACATTTTACTGTCAAGATATTGATTTGCTCATCCTGTGCCTCCAATGAATAATTTCGACCACAAGCGCAGTTATGATCGATACAAGGAATACGACTGCCGTTATCATGGCCAATATAGCGTACCCAAGTCCCTCCATGCCCTCTGAAAACCAGGCTGTTTTTACGATTAATGCCAATGTGGCAGCAAAAGCGATCATGGCAGGAATATATTTTAGGAAGGCCCTTCGAATCTGTTTTCTTCCCAGAAGGATTGTAGCAGCCGCAAAAGCAACGGCTATTAATACTATAACGATATAAAATAAATACTGTTCCATGAGATGCTCCTTTACTTTTATCCTCTGACTATTTTACACAGTTCTTTTTCATTTTACAAATAAACTTTAATTGCATATTACAACTATTTTATGTTGCAATTGTTGTGTTATGGGAATATACTGAAAATGCAATTGCATTGCAATGAATTTAATGAAACGGAGTAAATGATATGAGTAAAGTAAAGCTAAAAGTACCATTGTCTATGCCATCCTCTACATCATCTTCCTCAGGCTGCGGCGGCAGCAACAGCGGCGGAACGGGAACGCTGTGCTGCGAAGATAACGGCAGGAGGGGTCATAGCATTCAAATGAAATATACGAAAGGCGCCTCATGGGTGAGCGGCAGTATTGCCACTGCTGTGGGTGACATTCAGCAAGTATCGGCCAGCCTTGTTTTTTTCGACATTTTAGGTTCAATAAAAGCGCGTTTTGGAATCAACAGGGACAATTATAAAATCGAGCCGGGCATATACGGTATTGGAAATCCAGATGGTACATCGCCCGTTCTAGTAACAGCAAATTATAAAATGACTTTCGACAGCCTTAGAATGGAGCTTTCAGGGCTGGATGTCTGGCTGCTGGTTTTGGATACGAAGGGCATCAATGTCTGGTGTGCCGCAGGTAAAGGGACATTCGGCACCAGGGAACTGGTGAACAGGATTGCCAGGGTAAGTCTTGGATCAATCGTTTCTCACAGGACCGTCATATTGCCGCAGCTTGGCGCACCCGGCGTATCCGCGCATGAGGTGACGAAGCAATCGGGTTTCAAGGTCATCTATGGACCGGTCAGATCCGGTGATATCAAAGCCTTCCTCCGGAATGGAATGACAGCGGACAGCAATATGCGGACTGTCAGGTTCACAATGATAGACCGTTTGGTGCTGACCCCTCTGGAATTTGTAAACACCTTCAAACCGCTTCTGATCCTGTTTGGTGTACTTTTCATACTGAATCTGACCGGATTGGGACACTTCGGAATTGTAGATTTCTATACCATCCTGGGGGCTGTTTTCACAGGTGCCGTACTTACTCCGGTTTTACTGCCTTTCATACCCGGAAGGGCATTCTCCTTCAAGGGCTGGCTGCTTGGACTGTTATGGATTGCAGGAGTGCTGTTTTTGAATGGATTCCCGAATGCTCCCGCATTCAGTTGGTTCACCGCAGCTTCCTATTTTCTTCTGCTGCCCGCTGTTTCTTCCTATCTTGCAATGAACTTTACTGGCTGCTCCACCTACACCTCATTTTCAGGTGTAAAGCGGGAAATGGAGATCGCACTGCCTTTGATGATGATATCACTGAGCTTGGGTATTATATTATTGTTGATTGGTATGATATTGGGTTTGTAGATTTGCATAAAAGGAAGCATATGTTAAAATAATATGGAGGTTTTTTATGAAGCATAGATATTTGAAGAATCGTGCCACTCTGAAGTTGGATTCCGCAAAATGCACTGGCTGCGGAATTTGTGCAAAGGTTTGCCCACATAATGTATTATCGGTAAATGATGGGAAAGTTGGGATAGTCGACATAAATTCCTGTATGGAATGCGGAGCATGCGCGTTGAACTGCCCTTTCTCAGCACTGAGCGTAAAGCCAGGAGTAGGTTGTGCTGCTGCGATCATAACAGGTTGGCTGACGGGAAGTGAGCCGACCTGCGGTTGTTCCGATCCGGATGACGGCTGTTCAAATTCCGCCAACGGCTGTTGTTGAGATACTGCTCTGATTCCCTACAGTGGCTGCTGCTGAGTAAATAGAAGAACCAGAAAAACAGAAATTGCGCAACAGAAGAAAAAATAGAGTGGTTTTGAGCACATGGAGGCATTGGATGAGCACATTGGATGAAGAGAAAAAACTGCGTGAAAGTATCAGACAACTTGAGAGAAAAATGGGCTTACTCAATGACAACGAGATGGCCTGCTGCAGTATAACAATGGCCCAGTGCCATGCTATTGTAGAGATTGGCCGGGCAGGCAGTATTTCACTGATTGATCTTGCCAATCTGTTGAATCTTGACAACAGTACCATGAGCAGGACCGTAAACAACCTGGTGACAATAGAATATGTGAAACGTGAGCTGGATCCCGGAGACAGAAGATATGTGACCATTACTCTTACAGAAAAAGGCCTGGAGCAGTATAACACCATAGAATCCAACATGGATGTTCACTTTTCGGCCATATATAGCTGTATCCCGGAGGATAAAAGGCTTCAGGTGCTCGAGAGTCTGGAGCTGCTGGTCAAAGCATTCAAGAACAGCTGCTGCTGATCTCCGGATGAATTCTGCAATCGCTATCACAGATACAACGAGACGAAAGATATCCCCACCTCTTGGCTCTCTTCCTTGGCAAAAAACCCGGGAGGCAGGTACCGTGCTCTTCTGATTTCATGGCAAAATAGACAAACTTACTTTACCCGGTCCAGTACCTTTAATATTCCATACATTATTGCCTGCGGTCTTGGCGGGCAGCCGGGTATATAGGCATCAACAGGCACCAGCGTGTCAATTCCCCTGTTTGCCGCATAGCTGTCCCTGAAAATTCCGCCGCTGCAGGCACAAGCGCCGACAGCCACTACAAGCTTCGGTTCGGGTGTTGCTTCATATGTTTTTAGAAGCGCCTGTTCCATATTTCTTGTAGCCGTACCGGTGACCAGCAGCATATCGGCATGCCTGGGCGAGGCGACAAAATGGATACCCAGCCGTTCTATATCGTTAAAGGGATTGTTCAGGGCATTGATCTCATAGTCACAGCCATTGCAGGAACCTGCATCAACTTCCCTGATCTGAAGGCTTCTTCCAAATAACTTCCTTATCTTTTTCGTTAACCTGTTATTCAGATCCTCCTCTGTGATATCAGGCACATCACCTTCCCTGATGACCAATGTACTGCTTCTTAACAGATTTCTATCCTTTTCGGCCAATTCAAACTTATTTGTCATTTGAACCGCTCCGGCAGGACATACATCTTCACACAGCGCACAGAATACGCACTCATCGTAGTTTATTCCAATGTCTGTTGATAGCGCAGTCTTCACACCATCACTGATGTCTTCAGTGCCTGAGCCGTTTTCTTTCAGCCGAGGGCCGGCATCCTTATTGACTGAATCAGCACACCTCACGATTGCCCCGGAGGGACACCGTTTCAGGCACTCGCCGCAGCCGGTGCATTTCCTGTTATCTATCTCAGGCTTCCCGATAAAAAGTCTTGAGTCCATTGTTTTTTGGGGATAATCCTGCGTAAGTCTCGGATATTTTATGATCTTTTCGATCGTCTTGAACATAGTAACCTCCAAATGCTTCAACAGCAGCAATTTCATCCATAGTCCTGCCGGTAGTTCCATCCATAGTCCCATGCCGGCAATTCCTCATATGGCTCCAACTTTCACAGATCATTTCCTGCATAGGACAAATTAAAGCTTTTATTTATCACCGGAAAGTCCGGTACGATATTCCCCTTTACAGCGTGACAGACTGCCGGCCAATTGCAAAAGGAGGGCGTTCTTACCTTGTACCTGTAGACGGTATTGTTTTCACCTGCCATGATCCAGTGAATATTTTCACCCCTTGGCGCCTCCGTCATGCCGAATGCAAAAGAATAAGGCTTGATGTCAGGCAGCGGTTCGTATATTTTTCCGGACGGCATTGCCTGGATCGCACCGAGTATAAGATCGATCGATTCAAAGCACTCTTCCATTTTCATGTTCATCCTGCAGTTGACATCGCCATTGTTATGCTCCGGCACGTGGAATTTCAGTTCACTGTATGCGGCATAAGGAAACGTCCTTCTCACATCGTACCGTACACCTGACGCCCGCCCTCCCGGGCCTACCGCATTCAGGTCGTTTGCGGTCTCAAGCTGCAGTACACCCGTATTCTCAACCCTGTCTATGAACAGTGTATTTGCTTTTATAATGCTCACTGTATCCGTCAGTTCAGCGCGAATCTTCTGTAAAAGCTCAGCCACCCTGCTCTCGCTGCCGGCAACAAAATCCTTTCTGACACCGCCAAGCCTGTTCACGCTCCGTAAAAACCTCATACCGCATAATTCATCAGCAATACCATAACTCCACCCTCTCATCATTCTGAACTGAAATGCTGCAAAGCCGTAAGCCACATCCAGACAAATCCCGGCCAGATCCCCCAGATGGCTTGTCAGCCTCTCCAGTTCGGCAAAAACAACCCTCGTGTACCGGGCACGTGCCGGGACCTCCATCCCTGCAAGCTTTTCTACAGCCTGGCAGTATGCCAGTGAATTCGTGAAGGTCTCATCCCCGGAAATCCTTTCCGAAATATACAGACACTTTTCCAGGCTCTCTCCTTCACACATCTTTTCAATCCCTTTATGAACATAATACAGCCTGGCCTCCAGGTTAATGATCGGATCCCCTGCAACACTGAAGCGAAAATGCCCGGGTTCGATAATACCTGCATGCACAGGTCCGACAGGTATTTCAAAAACACCTTCACCGGTTACCTTCATGAAAGGGGCTTCCACCTTCGCCCTGGCCGGTCTAAACCTGCCATCGAAGTCCTTTCGCAGCGGGAATTGCCCTTCCGGCCAATTGCTGTGGAAAACCAGCCTGCGGGGGTCAGGATGCTCCAGCGGTACCAGGCCGAACAGATCCTGAATTTCCCGCTCATACAAAGCTGCTGCGTGGACTGATGAACAAATTGAGATAAATGCCGGGTTTCCCGGATTGTGCTTTGTTTCAAGGATTAGAAGCTGCCCGTTCTGCCTGTCGGCAAACGTGTAATAGATCACGAATAAACCGGATAACGCCCTTTCATCGGCCGCGAACATGGACACCAGCTGACAGCCCAGTTCTCTGTTGATATGGGTGCATATTTCCAGGATATTCTTCGGGTCGACCTCCATGTAATGCTCGTTCGAATTAGCTCTGGTATAAGAACATATATTATCAGAAAATTTTTCTGCAAGCTTCATACTTAATGAATCACCGTTCATAACCAAACCTCCAGTAATAAAAAAACTCCGTTACACTCCCGGCAAAAATCTCCGTTACACTCCGGTTAAAAATCTTCGTTACACTCCGGTAATGATTTGCTGCGCACTTATGATCAGGTCCTTCAGGGGTGACGGCATATAAACTCCCATGATTGCTATTACAGCCAGCAGTACCACGATCACAGCCACTCCAGACTTACTCATCTCACCCTTTTCCGGCAAAGCTCCAATGTCCGGCATTGGGGAACCCTCCCCTTTATCCGTTATTTGAGCACTATCCTGCTTGTGTACTTCCTGGTTCCCTTTTAGATAGAAAATGCCGAAGAGTGTCAGCGCAATACCTGCAAAGACAATTGCCAGCAAAAGTGTGAAAAGCGCACCAAGCAGGAAATTGCCACGTTCGAAAACAGCCGCTATAATGTTGAATTCACTCGCGAAAACACTGAAGGGCGGGGTGCCGGCAATGGCAAACAGCCCCAGAAAGAAAACTGTTCCGGATACAGGCAATATTTTAAGAAGCCCCTGAACTTTTGATATTTCTCTTGTACCGTACTTTTGTAATATGTTTCCCGATGTAAAGAACAGCATCGATTTCGTAAATGAATGGTTGATCATATGAAATATTGCCGCAAAAACTGCTGCAGGGCTGAAAATACCGATTGCAAAAGCGATGATACCCATATGCTCTATACTTGAATAGGCCAGAAGCCTTTTGTAATCCTTCTGAGTGATGATGAATACTGCCGCTGTGGCAATCGACAAAAGCCCGATCGCCATAAGGATACGTCCGGTAAACAGGCTGCTGCCCAGGTTTTTATTCACAATGGAAACTGTCCTGATGATCGCATACATTGCACTGTTCAGCAGTACGCCGGATAAAAGTGCACTGATTGGTGACGGGGCCTGGCTGTGTGCATCGGGAAGCCACGTATGCATGGGAGCAAGACCTGCTTTTGTTCCAAAGCCTATCAGGATGAATATGAATGCCAGTCTGAGAACCGGACTCTTCAAAGCCGCAGCATTGCCGTACAATACTGTCCAATCAAGCAGTTGAGGGCCTTTGAACAATCCCACAGAAGACAAATGCAGGAAAATGATGCCGAGCATCGCAATCGCAATACCAACTGAACAGATGATGACATATTTCCAGGTAGCCTCAATGGCCCTTTTATCATTATAGAAGCCAACAAGAAAAGCCGACGCCAGTGTTGTAGCTTCGATGGCGATCCACATAATTCCCATGTTTCTGACGGTTAAAGCAAACACCATCGTAAACATGAAGGTATACATCAGTATGTAATACAACTTCAAACGACCGGGTTCAATTTTACCATGCCTGAGTTCTTCATTGAGATAGCCTGTAGAAAATACAGCTGCCATAAGCCCGATGATCAGCACCAGATCCAGAATAATGATGCTCAGAGCGTCCAGAAAAAAGATTCCACCCAAAGCGTCATATTCCACAGTGCCGTTTAAAATCACATTTCTAGTCTCAAAGCCCGCAATCAGCAGCAGCAGAACAGATATGCCCACGCTCACAGTGTGAAGCGCTTTCCTGTCCTTCAGCAGTGCAAATGTCGGAACTGCAATGATCAATAAAATCCAAAGAAGCAAGCCCATTTTCCTAACCCCGCAAGTTCTTAAGTTTGTTGATGTCTATTGAATCAAATTCGTCATTTATTTTAAACACAATTATGCCCATGATTAAAACAGCTGTTATGATGTCGATGAATATGCCCATGTCAACAATGAAGGGCATCCCATTGGTTGAAAACATTGCTGTGACAAACAATCCGTTCTCGATGACCAGAAAACCTACAATCTGCCCGATGGCCTTCTTTCTGCATATCATGAAGAATAGTCCAATCAATACCAGTGAAACAGAGTTGACCACAGCAGAATTGATTTCGCCTTCACTGATACCCGCTACTCTTGAGATGGAAAAATAGGTGAATACGACGAGGCCGCAGCAAATGAGTATCAACAGTGGAATATTAAAGTAGAAGTCCTTCTCGACTTTATATTCAACACTTGCAAAGGTCTTATGCAGAAGATTCGGAATATAGATGACCTTCAGCACAACAATAATGATACAGATTACCAACACATCATAACTGCCTTCATTGATGACGCTCCTGATGCCCATGATGCCGGCGGTCAGTGCGATCAGAGCCGACTGCAGTCTGAAGGTTCTTATATATGATTTAACCCTCTTGTTTGCCATTAAGACAAAAGAAGTAAGCAGAATCAATACGGATAATATCTCATTATAGCCTTCCATAACTACCTCCCAAGGACGAAATATTGTAAAAAACCGATAAATGCCAATATAAATGAAAGCGCCGCAAGGTTCGGCACGCTGAAAAATCTGAACTTCACTGTGCCAACCTCGATGATGGCAATGATAACAGCAACAAAAACCACCTTGATCAGATAAAGCAGCAGTGAAACGGCAATTGCAGCAACTCCGGTCAAGGTAATGAACTGGTCAAGCGGCAGGAAAATATTGACCAGCAGTGTAATGAAAACAAGCTGTTTGATAGAAGCACCCAATTCCATCAAGGCCAGGTGTCTTCCGGAATATTCCAGGATCATGGCCTCATGGACCATTGTCAGTTCCAGATGGGTAGCCGGGTCATCAACCGGTATCCTTGAAGTTTCGGCAATGATAATGATCAATATGGAAAGTGCTATAAGGATGAAAACAGGCTGCGCCAATGGTACGGCAAGTCTGTTCATCGCGTGCATGATACCGAAAACAGAAGTTGTTCCGGCAACGAGGCCTAAGGTAAATACGGAAACAAGGATGGAAGGTTCCATTAAGGAAGAAATCATGGCTTCCCTGCTGCTTCCCATCCCGCCAAAGGTACTGCCTGTATCCAGACCGGCAAGTGTCATGAAAAACCTTCCCAGTGCGAGCAGATAAACCATCAGGATGATATCTCCCGCAAAGCCTTCAGGTGCAAGCAGCGTGGTTGCAGGTACCAGCAGAGCCGCTGCTGCTGCAGAAGAAAATACAATATACGGCGCAGCCTTAAAAATCCAGGAGGATGTCTCTGATACCACAGCGCTCTTCCTGCACTGCTTGTACAGGTCAAAATACATCTGCAGCAAAGGTGCGCCCCTCCGCTTCTGTGTCAGCGCTTTCACCTTCCCGATGATGCCATTCACCAGCGGTGCGATCAGTAGGATTGTAATGAACTGCATCATGAAATATAAAATATTGCTCATCTCCCGCTCACTCCTTAGGCAATCCTGTTATACAGCAATAGAACCAAAACAGCGACAAATATATACATCAGGTACCTATGGACGCTTCCGGTCTGTATTGCATATTTTGTCTTCTTTGAAACGGCCTGCACCAGCTGCAGGACCGGAGCATAAATATATTTTTCGAATATTGGCTCCGTTGAGACCTTGTAATCCATTGATTCCGGATGATACAGGTGCTCGCCCTCCACCTTCAGTTCCCTTGAAGGCCTGAAAAGCATCCTGAACACGATTTCCACCGGTTTCGAAAATCCGGTGGCAGTATACTGCATTCTGGAATTGAGTGCTTCAAAGCCGCAGTCCCAGGTGCCATATTTTCTTTCAATGTATTTTCCACCCACCAGTCTTAAAACCAGTAGCACACCGAGTATCACTACAATAAGGGCCACAAAGATCATAAACGGTGAGATCGCGTTTCCGGTGGCCTGCTCAAGATATCCTGCAAAGAGGAACGGGCCTTTCAATTGACCGATGATGGATTGTCCCGCCAA
>WSSedL1CaDRAFT_10000459_pt1 | contig 28812 bp, 26 predicted proteins | sample WetSurSL1Cattail_FD_9464 | JGI IMG/M metagenome (IMG submission 9464)
ATGCTGCCGGGCAGATTCACCCCGTCCCCATTGAGAAAGGCGCCCTCTTCGGCTCTGCCGAAACGACGGGCGAATTCACGGGACAGATAACTTTCAAGGTCGAAGCTTTCTTTGATTCTTGAGAGCGCGGCCAGTTTGTAGGATTTTACATTGAACTGGGTGAAGGCATCCGCGCTTTCCGGGATTGCCGCGCCGTCGTCCGTCCACGCCGCCGAGCCAGTAGAAGCAACCGCAGTAGTCATCTCTATATGATTTCCTTCGCTATCCTCAAACTCAGATACCCAATTGGAACCAATTTGCGTTACAGGAAACACAGTATTTAAACCCTTTAGCTTCTGCTGTAGTATCTCAATACTATTGTTACTTGGACTCTTAGTGTGGGGCGTTGAAGATGTCAAAGAGGTCATAGGTAACATCAAGCAGGCACTTGAATAGGTGTTTTTGCTCTAAATGCTCGCTTATTCGATATGATATGACAAATACCCCAAATCGCAGTTTAATCATCTACGATTTTGGGGTATTGTCGTTTATTCTGTTATGCGATTATATAGTAGCTGTTTAGCATATTTACTGTTGCCTGGCGTCAAGTGCATTTCTGAGGCCGTCTCCGATGGCATTGATAGCCAAGACGCTCAGAAAGATTAGGGTGCCGGCAGGAACCCAAAGCCAAGGTTGTGTGGTCAAGACCGTCAGTGACTGGGCGTCGGTAAGCATATTCCCCCAGCTCGGCGTAGGCGGCTGCACTCCCATGCCCAGAAAGCTCAAAGATGCTTCTGTAATGATGGCGGATGCAATACCGGTTGTCGCATAAACCAGAATCGGTGCTATGGTATTGGGCAAAATATGAATAAATAAGGTCCTCGATGTGCTCAGCCCGAGAACCGTACACGACTTGATATAATCTTCCTGCTTAATCACCAGAACATTGCTTCGCACAATGCGGGTAACGCCGGGCCACTGTAGAAGACCCAGTACAATAATAATATTGCGAAGGCCGGGACCAACAATACTGACGATGACAAGAATCAGCATAATATCGGGGAAAGACATGAACATATCGGTTAAGCGCATAATAATCATATCAGTTTTACCGCCAAAGTAGCCTGAAAGCAAACCCAACACAGTTCCGATACCAACACTAATTAATACCGTGAGGACGCCAACGGTAAGCGAAACACGCGCCCCATAAATCAGACGACTAAACACATCTCTACCCACGGAGTCGGTTCCCAAAATATGCTTCCAGTAGGGAACCAGATTGGCATTGTCGGACACAACAAATGGACTTTGCGTTGCAATTAGAGGGGCCAATAGAGCGCATAGTATAATCAGAATTACAAAAGCAAGACCTGTTACAGCTAGTTTGTGACAAAAGAATCGGTGTGCAACGTAACGATACATACTGACGTCTGTTTCGTTTTTTTCGACTTGCTCATTGCTGCAATCTATATCTTCGGGCATTCATATCACCTGCATTTTTGTTTCATATTAATTTATTTAAACTTGATACGTGGATCAATCACAGCATAAAGGATATCTGTCAACAGATTTGAGCCAATGACAACGATAGCCATAAATAGATTGAGTGCCATTATGGTGGGATAATCGCGGCTCAGAATGGAATTCATGGTTAATTGACCGAGCCCGGGCCACGAGAAGATTTTCTCTGTCACGACTGCACCGGAAAAAAGCATCGGAATTTCAAACCCCAGAACGGTTATGATCGGAATCAGCGCGTTGCGCAAACCGTGTGTGCAGATGATTTTCCATTCCTTCATACCCTTCGCACGTTCCGTACGCAGATAATCTTTTCCAAGGATCTCAAGCATGCTGGAGCGAACATATCGGATATTACGGCCAGCCACATTGGCCGAGAGAACGATGACAGGCAGAATCAGGTGATTGATACGGTCAGCCAAATCACCTCCCGCCCCGAGTGTTTCCATTCCGCTGGTGGGCAGCCACCCGAGGTTTAACGAAAAGATAGAGATCAGGCCCAAACCTAAAAAGAAATTCGGAATTGAGATGCCGACAAAAGAGCCCGTCACCGTTACAAAATCCAGCTTCGAACCCTGTTTCACGGCGCTTAAGATACCCAGAGGAATTGCAATGAGAAGTCCAAAAAGGAGTGCCAGACCCATTAGCAGTAGCGTTGGCCCGATACGTTCTCCAAGCATTTCGCTTACAGGCTGAAAGGTGGTCATGGATGTTCCCAAATCCCCGTGGAACATATTGATAATCCAATGAAAGTACCGCACATATGCAGGCTGATTCAGACCGAGTGCCTGCGTTTTCAGTGCAAGGGTTGCTGCATTGACATGGGGGTTTGTCATCAAGTCAATCGCGTTTCCCGGTGCCAGCAGCATAATGATGAAGTTAATTATGGTTACGCCCAACAGAACCGGCAGGGTGATGAGTAGTCGTTTACGAATATATTTTATCAATCCGATCACCTCCCGCTTTTCAAAGTATCCGCCTTGAGGCAGGCAACCTGGTGAGCATCATCCGTCAGTATTGGCTCCCTCAAAGAGCACTCTGCGTCCGCAAACGGGCACCGCGTGTGGAACCGGCATCCCGACGGGGGATTTGCGGGGGAAGGCGGTTCTCCGCTGATAATCATGCGCTTTTCTCCGCGTAAATGCGGGTTGGGTACGGGGTAGGCATCCAGCAACGCCCGTGTATACGGATGAATCGGATTTTGAAAGATCTCTTCCGCATCGGCAACTTCAATCATTCTGCCAAGATACATAATGGCGATTCGGTCGCTGATATAGCGGACAGCGCCAAGTCCATGTGCAATAAATAGATAAGAAAGTTGATACTTCTGCTGAAGTTCAGCGAGAAGGTTTAAAATCTGTGCCTGTATGGAGACATCAAGGGCGGACACCGGCTCGTCGCACACAATCAGTTTGGGATTCATTGATAAAGCACGCGCGATGCCGATACGCTGCCGCTGTCCGCCGGACAGTTCGTGCGGGAACCTGTTACGGTAGTCGCCGGAAAGCCCGACGATGGAAAGCAGTTCGTCCACTCTTTCAGGGACTCTTTTCGCAGGGAGAATTTTTTGAGTCAGAATGGGTTCGGATAGGATGTCAACCACACGGCGTTTGGGATTCAGAGAAGAATGAGGGTCCTGAAAAATGAACTGTAGCTGCGAACGGATATTTTTCAGCTTGTGCTCATTATAATCGGTGATGTTTTCCCCTTCAAATAGAACTTCGCCTGACGTGGGATGCTCCAACCGGACCATCATTCGGCCGAGTGTGGATTTTCCGCAACCGGATTCACCCACAAGACCCAACGTTTCCCCAGGGAAGATATCAAGGTCGACTCCGTCAACCGCTTTTACATACGCTTGGAACTGGCCTTTTGCATGAAGAAAAACCCCTTCACTGGCGGGGTAGTACATTTTCAGCGCACGCAGAGAAAGAATCGGATTGCTTTTGTTGTCTAGCGTATTCAAAGCGCACCCTCCTTCTTCATCTGCTTGCTCTCCCCTAAAAAGCAGCGGGTAAAATGCCCGCTGCCGATTTCGTAAAGAGGAGGGCACTCGTTTGCACAGCGCTCTGTCGCCATGGGGCAGCGTGAATAAAAGCGGCAGCCGCGGATTGCTTGATAAGAAGACGGCACCGACCCCGGAATACAGTTGAGCCTTTCCAGCTTCGTAGAAATCAAACTTGGAATAGACTTCATCAGTCCCAGCGTGTATGGATGCGACGGGTGATCAAAAAGCGTAAATGCATCAGCTTCTTCTACAATTTGGCCAGCGTACATCACAATCACTCTTTCTGCCATTTCCGCGATTACACCAAGGTCATGGGTAATCAGCAGGATGGAAGTTCCGTATTTCTCGCGGATATCCATGAGCAGCCTCAGAATCTGCGCTTGTATGGTCACATCAAGGGCTGTCGTCGGCTCGTCGGCAATCAGAAGTTGTGGGCTGCACAGCAGTGCCATAGCAATCATTACTCTCTGCCTCATACCACCCGAGAGCATATGTGGATACTGATCCAGCATAGCCTGCGGATTTGGCAGCCCGACTTTACCCAGCATTTCCATGGAAAGTTCACGCGCTTTTGCGTGGCTCTGTTTTAAATGAATATGTACTGCCTCCGCCATCTGCGACCCAATTGTGAAAAGCGGGTCAAGGGCTGTCATCGGCTCCTGAAAGATCATGGAGATTTCTTTGCCCCTGATGTCGCACATAGCGCGCTCACCGAGTTGAAGAAGGTCTTGATCATGAAAGAGAATTTGCCCGTTTGTGGTATGCCCTCCTGCGCCAAGAATTCGCAAAATTGAAAGTGCGGTAACGCTTTTTCCGCAGCCTGATTCACCCACGATTCCGAGAGTCTCTCCCTGTGAAATGTGGAAGCATACATCGTCAATCGCATTTACGGTTCCTTTGTCCGTACGAAATGCCGTCTGAAGGTTTTTTACTTGTAACAGCTTTTCCAACAAGACTACATCTGCCTCCTTTTACAAAATCTAGAATATGGTTGTGCAGTGGTGTCTTATTTTACATCCCAGTCCTGAACATTGATGAAAGTTCCGTAATCCTTCGGCTTACCAACAACAACACGGTTGTTCAAACCGGAAATCTGACTGGTGGCGTACAGAGTCAAAATTGGACGATCGGTTGCAAGAATTTCCTGCATTTTGAAAAGGTCAGCTTTGGTCTGCGCATCGGTCGTATCGGTCTTGACCTTATTCACCAAGGCATCAACTTCTTTATTGCTATAAGCGCCAAGATTGCCGGTCGTGACAAAGAAAGGCAAGTCATAGGTGGGGTCAATCGGGATCAGTGTGTCGCCCATGGTCGCGATATCGTAATCTTTCGATTTGAGTTTTGACATCACAGTGGCATTATCATACTGCTGAAGCTTAATGTTGAGGCCTACTGCCTTTAAGTTCTCAGCCACAACCTGAGCCGCTTTTAGACGAACCTGATTCGAAGTGGGAACATTAAAAGTGATGGTTTTATTGGAATCCCATCCGGCTTCTTTCAGAAGCTGTTTTGCCTTATCCGGATTGTACTCGGTAGTTGCCGCACTTTCGTTGCGATACGGATTTTCTTTGGTAAAGAACGAACTTACGACTTCACCTTTACCATACATCAGGTTTTTCACAATCTGCTCGCGATTTATAGCAAGTGAAATTGCATATCTTACTTTGGGGTCGGTTATGGTTTTGTTATTGATGAAAAGGATGCCCATATTAATTGGGTCACCTGCAGAAGCAGTGATGGTCTTGATTCCTTGAAGTTTGGTGAAGTCTTGGAACGGAATCGCACCAACATCCGGCAGATTCATGTCAATTTCTCCGCTCTGGAGTTCAACGGTAAGTTCTGTGCTGTTCTGGACAATTTTTATGTTAAGATTCTGTATCTTGGGAGCTCCCCTAAAATAGTCAGTGTTTGCCGTAAACTTTAGGTAGCTGTCTTTCTGAATGTCGACCAGCTTATATGCCCCATCGGTAACAATCGGTTTTTGAGTGACAGGATCTTTGTCGAGAGTTGCAGGATCAATTTTCTCGAAAATATGCTTTGGAACGGTCATAATATTCTTGGCAACACCGTTGTTAAAGATGTTGGATGAAACAGTGGCTTTGGTAACGAATTGAATGGTATAATCGTCAATCTTCTTAATTCCGGGCACGTTGGTTACGCTTTCGGCAATATAGCCATTGTCATCTGTTCCCTGCAGAACGTTGAAGTTTGAAGCATACATCGAAGCGGATTTTTCGTTTGTAATCAGCCTCACGGTGAAAATGACATCATCCGCAGTAACCGGCTGCCCATCGGTCCATTCCGCTTTTTTATTGATTTTAACAGTGAAAGTTTTATTGTCAGTCGTTTCAATTGAATCAGCAAGGACCGGTTTAAATGTCATATCCGCATCCAGATCTACCAGTGGAGGATATAAAAGCAAAATTGGATAGGTAGAAGCGGTATCGGCGGGATTAATCGGATTGATGTTGGTAATGTTGTTGGAAATGCCGATATTGATGTATTTCTGTTTTTCGGCTGTGTTGGTACTTTTGCCGGAGCATGCAATCAAGCTAACAAATGATGCAACGCAAAGGCTTAGTGCAGCGACCTTGATAAAATGACTTTTTTTCATGAATATTATCTCCCGTTATTATATTTATTTTGATGATGATTGTTATAGCGAAAGGCCTTTGTTTTCAAATAGCGATCCTGCTGCCGGGCTCGGGTTGCAGCAACCGTCGGCTACACATTTGTGAAGTCTCAATGAAAGAAATATGGCAAGACAAACCTAATATGACAGAGTCCATTGAAGTTGCTGCGAAGGTTTCGTGAAATTTGTTTATCAACCAAGCACTCCATTCGTCGTGCGAAATCATTTGGTATGGGGGAGCAAAACAGTGCGGCTACGCTCTGCCAAAGTACATTCGCCTCTTGTCTTTTTAGTATCAAATTAAGCATTGAACGATCATGAGGTAGCCGCTTTCTGAATTACGGTTACCTCATTTGTAACAAATATTTCCATAGTAAATACTACCAATTGGAATAACATCCTATTATATAATATAATTCATATATGTTTATTATGTAGTTATATTATACTCTCCGCCAAAGTCTGTCAATACGTTTGAGGAATCATGAATAGTTTTGGAATAATATCCTTTGCTTGAGGTTTTTATTCCATCTGCATCTTTTCTCAATTCCGCTGTGAAATTAATTGTTTTGTAGATAAACACTGTCGTCTTGACCACATCCTGCCTCCGGCCCACTTTTTGTAATAATTGCTTTTTTACTCACAATTTATCACCTCTTTTTCAAACTGATTACGCATATCTCTGGCTCCCAATCTCCATTTTCTATAAATCTGAAAGATCATAGGGTGTGCCCTGATAGACAGAATAGTTAAGCCAGTTGGAAAACAACATCGATGCATGGCTGTGCCATGTCATGACCGGCGTTTTTTCGGGATTGTCGTCTGGAAAATAATTCTCCGGAATGTTGATTTCAAGGCCATTTTTTACATCGCGGGAATATTCTTTTGACAATGTATTGCGGTCATATTCACAGTGACCGGTCACGAAGAATTGACGTCCGTTCCGGTTGGAAATTAAATAAACGCCCGCTTCTCTGGATACCGCCAGCGTTTCAAGCTGAGTCACTGCATCGATATCTTTCTTTTTTACTTCGGTGTAGCGGGAATGCGGAGCCCAGAAATAGTCATCGAATCCCCGCAAAATTGGGTGTTCCGGGTAAAGAATCCGGTGGCGAAAAACGCCGGACAGTTTTTTCGTCATTTCATATTTGGGAACACCGAAATGATAATAAAGCCCTGCCTGCGCGCCCCAGCAAATGTGCAGAACGGAATAGACATTCTGTTTAGACCATTCCATCACACGACGAAGTTCAGGCCAGTAATCCACCTGCTCAAATTTCAATCGTTCCACCGGTGCTCCCGTAATAATCATACCGTCATACCGATTATTCTTTACCTCATCAAAGTTTCGATAGAATTTCAGCATGTATTCTACGGACGTATGTTTGGTTTCATGGCTTGCCATGCGAAGAAATTCCACATCCAGTTGAAGCGGGGAGTTGCTCAAAAGCCGAAGGAGCTGCGTTTCCGTATCGGTTTTCGTGGGCATTAGGTTCAATATCAAAATTTTTAATGGTCGGATGTCCTGATGGCTTGCCCTGGATTGATCCATGAAAAATATATTTTCTCTTTCCAATATTTCTATTGCCGGAAGTCCCTCCGGTACGGTAATCGGCATAATCACACACCTCCATCTATTTGAATAAATCTGATAAAAATTTTCGGAAGGAACGGCGGCGCTAGCGTTCCTTCCGAAAATTCATTTTTAAATACCGGCAATCACATCATGCCGTTTTCTTTCTCAACAATATAAGTATTTTGGCTTTCTGCGATTTGTTTTTTAATCCGAAATGGCCTTGTCAAGTGCCTGCTTCAAATCATAAATCAGGTCATCCGGGTCTTCCACTCCAATGGAAAGGCGAATGGTCTCCGGACCAAAGCCTGCAGCACGCTGTTCTTCCAGTGTTAGCTGCTGATGTGTGGTAGTTGAGGGGTGAATTACCAGTGACTTGGCGTCAGCCACATTGGCAAGCTGAGAGAAAATCTCCAAGCTGTCAATGAACTTTTTAGCCGCATTCACGTCGCCATTGACGGAGAATGTAAAAATAGAACCCGCACCCTTTGGAAAATACTTCTTTGTCAGCTCATAGTATTTACTTGTCTTTAGCCCCGGATAGTTGACTTCCTTTACCTTAGGGCTGTTTGCAAGGAATTCCACAATTTTTTCGGTATTTGAGACATGCTTTTGCACCCGCAGAGACAGAGATTCTAAGCTTTGAATAAACAGCCACGAGTTGAACGCGGAAAGCGTCGCCCCTGTGTCACGCAGCAGCTGCGCCCGAATTTTTGTTACATACGCCGTTGCACCCAAGTCTGCGTATTTGATGCCGTGATAGCTCTGATCCGGCTCGGTAAAGCCGGGAAATTTTCCGCTCGTCCAGTCGAAGTTCCCACCGTCAACGATAACTCCGCCAATAGAGGAGCCGTGCCCGCCGATAAACTTTGTGGCCGAATGAACAATCACATTTGCACCGTGCTCAAATGGGCGGAACAGGTAGGGCGTTGCAAAGGTACTGTCTACAATTAACGGGATTTTGTGTTTTTTTGCGATTTCTCCCACCGCATCAAAGTCAATTACGTTAATGCCCGGATTGCCAAGACTTTCTATGTAGAGTGCCTTTGTTTTATCTGTAATGGCTTTCTCAAAATTACTTACTTCGTCCGAATCGACAAATACGGTATGGACGCCATATTTCGGAAGGGTATGTGCAAACAGATTATAGGTGCCACCGTAAAGTGTGCTGGCGGATACGATTTCATCTCCCGCGCCCGCAATATTCAAGATGGAATAGGTAACAGCTGCTGCTCCCGATGCAACTGCGATTGCCGCGGAGCCGCCTTCCAGCGCCGCGATGCGCTGTTCAAATACGTCGGTGGTCGGATTTGTCAGTCGGGAATAAATGTTGCCTGGGATCGTTAATCCAAAACGACCTTCCGCCTCTGCGGTATCCTTGAATACATAGGAAGTGGTCTGGTAAATCGGAACAGCTCGTGCTCCTGTGGTTGGGTCTGGTTCTTGCCCCGCATGTACCTGCAAAGTATCAAACTGTAATTTTCTTTCGCTCATTGTAATCAACCTTTCTAAATTTTAATTTTTGAATGATATCAGAATTCTTGAAAAAGGGTAGAAAAAAGGCCGGCAGCATTTTGACTGTCAGCCCACTGTTTTATTTCCGCTCAAAAGGAAATCACAATAACAGAAGACATCGGTCATATTCTATTTTAGGCATGCGGCAGCACATGATGCAATTACACATCATGGAATTCATCATCCTGCTGTTTGAGTTACGATTCTTTGTCATTGCTGTTTCCTCCTTTAATATTATAGTATTAATATATGTTTTATTATTGGTATGATATTCCATTTTTAATTTTATGTCAATCCCTTTTTATAAAATAGTTTCAAATTTCTGTGTCGCTGCTTTCTAGACCTAGCTCTAAAATGCACAACGCAACACTCAACGAACATTTTCCCAAACATGAAATAGCATTCACTACCATAAGCTTTTCTCCAGGGTTTGTGCTTTGGGGTCATCGCATTCGCATGCAATCGTTTAGAGCAAGGATACCTTTTCTAGCGCTTGTTTGATGTCATTAATGATGTCGTCTGTATCTTCAATACCTACACTGAAACGAAAGAACCCGTTGTGGAATTCCTTTGGGTACAGGTACTGCCGCTCGTCCTGCGGCCCTAAAAACACGATCAGACTCTCATCGTGCCCCAGAGAAACGGCGGAGGTAATCACTTTTAGGTGACTGACAAAGCGGTTATGGGTGTCAAAATCAGCGTTTAATCCAAAAGAAATCATACCGGAAAATCCATTTATCATCTGCTTTTTAGCAATTTCGTATCCCTTATTGCTTTGAAGTCCCGGATAAGAAACGAAACTGATCGAAGGAAGACTTTCCAGAAAATGAGCAATCTTGAGCGCACTTTCACTGTGCTGTCTCATGCGGAGCGGAAGCGTAACCACACCGCGCATAATCAGCCATGCATTGAATGGACTTATGCAACCGCCTAAATTTATCATAGACTCCGCGCGAATTTGATCGGTCAGCGTTTTGGAGCCGAGTACAGCGCCGCCCATTGCGTCACCGTGACCATTGATGTATTTGGTAAGGCTCTCAACGGTTAAGTCAGCGCCAAGTTCCGCCGGACGCTGATGATAAGGCGAAGCAAACGTGTTATCTACCGAAAGGAGTGCTCCCACCGAATGAGCCATCTTTGCGATTTTCTGTATATCGCTGATATCTAATGTCGGATTGCCTGGCGTTTCGATATGAATCAGCTTGGTGTTTGGGCGAATGGCCACCTTAACTGCTTCTAAGTCCGAGGTATCCACCAAGGTAGCTTCTATTCCATATTTATTTTTTAGATGCTCTGTCAACAGGCGGTAAACCGCTATGTAGGTTACATTGGAACAAACCACATGATCGCCCGATTTGAGGAAAGCAAAAAACACGCCGGAAAGCGCGGCCACTCCAGATGCAAGCACCACGCAGTCCTCAGCACCCTCCAACACAGTCAGCTTTTCCTGCAAATACTGCTGGTTCACCCCGCCGTTGCGGGTATAGAGCGCTTTGCCCGCGCTGCTCCAATTTAAATCTGTTGGATCATAAGGGAGTTCATAGCTGTTCGCCATGGTGATCGGACGCTTGATTGCCCCCGTGTCTTTATCCACATCATTTCCAGCATGCACTGCTCTGGTTAAAAATCCGTATTCTTCGCCGTATTTACGCTCCGCCATTTTATTCAGCTCCTATTTCAAATATTCAAATATTAAATATATATTATTACTATGCTTAATATTATATTCGATTTTCTGCATTTGTCAATTACAATAATTCAAACATTAGATATTTACTTGACATCAATAAAAAAATGGAGTAACATATTTAATATTAAATCATATATATATACTATGCTATAAAGGAGAGATGACAATGTCCAGATTATTTTTAGCGTGTACACAAAACAAATTTACTGCTGCATTCGTTTGCAACGGTTCTATTTGTTCATGCTGTCTTACCGTTAAAATACAGTCTTGTTGTCGAAGTCCCTTCTCTGACTAGAAGATACTTTATCATAGTCAGTAAGCCCGACAGCAAAATCGCTGCCGGGCTTTTTTGCGTTTATATGAATTGATATCAAACAGGTATAAAATATTTTTATTAATGAAAGGAATTGATGATTATGGAAAGTCACATGCAAACCGCATTAAGCACCAAACTGATTCACGGAGGAATTGATGGAGACGAACGTACCGGATCAGTAAGCGTTCCCATCTATCAGACTTCTACATACCGGCAAAGCGAGCTGGGTGTAAACAGCGGTTATGAGTATTCCCGTACGGGGAATCCAACCCGCGAAGCGCTGGAAAAACTGATTGCGGAGTTGGAGGGCGGAACCGCCGGTTTTGCGTTTGGCTCTGGCATGGCGGCGATCACTGCAGTTTTGCTGCTATTTAAAAGCGGAGATAAAATCATTATTTCCAGCAATGTTTACGGTGGAACGTTCCGCGTGCTGGATAAGGTATTCAAGAACTTCGGTCTGGAATATGAAATCGTGGATACCTCCGATTTAAAGTTACTGGAAAGCAAAATCAGTGGGGATGTGAAGGCACTGATGATTGAAAGTCCGGCCAATCCTCTGCTCACCATTACGGATATTGCGGCTGTTTCGGAAACAGCCCACCGCTTTGGACTGCTCACGATTGTTGACAACACGTTTATGACACCGTATCTGCAAAGGCCGCTCACATTGGGCGCGGATATTGTGGTACACAGCGCAACCAAGTATCTGGGCGGGCACAGCGATTTGGTTGCCGGACTCGCGGTAACAAATAAACCCGAACTCGCGGAGCGGCTCGCATTCATCCAAAACGCCACCGGTGGAATTTTGGAACCTTTTGATTCCTGGCTGCTGATTCGCGGCATCAAAACGCTTGGGGTTCGCATGGACCGACACTTAGAAAATGCGAAATTTGCGGCTGACTTCTTACGTGGTCATGACGGCGTAACCAAAGTGTATTACCCCGGATTTGAGGACTTTGCAGGCTACGAAATTCATAAGAAGCAGGCTTCCGGCGCGGGGGCGATGATCTCCTTCGTTTTATCTTACCGATACGATATTCACGAATTCTACAAGAATGTAAAATTGATTGCACTGGGTGAAAGTCTTGGCGGTGTGGAATCTCTTGTCTGCCACCCGGCCAGCATGACCCACGCGTCCATCCCCTATGAGATTCGTCAAAAGGTCGGCATCGTTGATAATTTAGTACGGCTTTCGGTTGGTATTGAAGACAAACAGGATATTGTGAATGACCTTGCCAGCGCGTTTGACAAGGCACTTGTGAGGGTATGATGATGAACTATTACAATGATATACGGGAACTCATTGGGCACACGCCGATTGTAAAACTGAACCATATGGGTTACTCGGACAAAGTGAACATCTTTGCAAAGCTGGAATTGTGGAATCCCGGCGGAAGCGTGAAAGACCGTATGGGCACGGCTTTGGTAAAGGATGCAGAAGAGCGGGGCATCTTAAAGCCGGGTTACACCATTTTGGAAGCGACCGCAGGCAATGCCGGTATTGGAATTGCACTTGCTGCTTTGGGAAAAGGCTACCGTGTCATTTTTGCTGTACCGGAAAAATTTTCGGAAGAAAAGCAGACGATTATGCGGGCGTTAGGTGCGGAAATCGTTCACACGCCGTTGGAAAAGGGAATGCAGGGCGCTTTTGAAAAAGTGGCGCAATTGAAGCGGGAGGTGGAGCACCCTGTCATGCTGAACCAGTTTGCCAACCCCAAAAACCCGCAAGCACATTATGAAACGACCGGACCGGAAATCTATGACGACCTCGATGGAAAAATTGATTATCTGGTAGCGGGAGCCGGAAGCGGCGGAACGCTGACCGGAATCGCAAAATATATCAAAGAGAAGAATCCGTCTGTAAAAGTCATCATGGCTGACCCCTACGGTTCCACCATGGGCGGCGGAGAAGCCGGCTGCTATGCGATTGAAGGAATCGGAAATACCTTTATGCCGGAAACGATGGATATGACACTCATAGATCATGTAATAAAAATTCAAGATCAGGAGGCTGTTGCAGAAGTGCGTCTGCTCGCCGCAAAGGAAGGGATACTCGCCGGTTCCTCTTCCGGTGCCGCACTGGCCGCGGCACGCAAAGCAGCCGCACAGGCACCCGAAGGCAGCAATATTGTTGTCGTTCTTCCCGACCGTGGTGACCGTTATTTCACCAAACATATTTACGCCTGAGGAGAATGGTTTATGGATTCTCGAATATGGGTGTTATTTTCATCAAAAATGAGGTAAGTGGTATGGAAAGCAGCTTGAAAGTGAAAATAAACCTGCAAAATGTTCACGAAACCCTTTTGCTTCCTCTATGGGGGAGGGCGGAAGAATCGAAGATGAAAGACTCCGTGCTGAAGGATCGTAAGGCAGTAGAACTGATTGATCGGATTGACTATGACTTTTCAAAATTTCATTCACAGGTAAAACGTTTTCAGATTCTCACCCTCGCAATCCGGGCGCGGGAATTTGATTCCATTATCCGCGACTTTATCCAACGGCATCCGCGCGGAACCATCGTCAACATCGGCGCAGGGCTGGACACCACGTTCTACCGCGTAAGCAACGGGGAGATCAGCTGGTATGATCTGGATGTTCCGGAGGTTATCCGGCTGCGCAGCGCGCTTTTGCCGGATAATCGGGGAATTGAATATATTTCAAAATCGATGTTTGACGAAAGTTTTCTCGATGATGTCTGCCTTCCGCAGGACGGGATTCTTTTCCTGGTGGGCGGCGTGCTGATGTATTTTGATGAAGAAAAAGTGAAGGAGTTCTTCGCTATGCTGTTTCGGCATTTTCCAAACGGAGAAATCATATTTGACACCATTGCTCCCTCCGGAATCCGGATGACCAGCCAAATGGTTCAAAAGTCCGGCATTCACGGAGCCGGAATGAAGTGGGGAATCCGCAACACAAGAAAGCTAGAGGACTGGGGCATTGGTCTCAGGCTGGTGGAGCGTTATCCAATCTGTTTTAAAACGCGAATTTTCCCTTCGTGGGGATTCATCATCGGCCTTTTGATGCGTCTGAACAATGTGCTGTCCGTCATTAACATCAACCACATGGAATTTTTCCAGAGCGCACGGTAATCTATCTTGCAAAAAAACGTTGCCTTCAGCATAGAGTCAATTTTTACAGTCAAAAGGAAACTGCCCATTTTTTATTCTAAAAAATGCTTGACATTATGAATAAAAGAGCATATTATAAAATACATTACAAAACATATAAGATTACTATTAATTAAAAAAGGGAGGAATCGGCCATGTCAAGCAGAGTGTGGAACAGCAATGAAAGTAACAGCATGATGTGTACTATGTGTAGCATCATGTGCTTCTGCATGCCTAAAATGAAAAACGGCCGATGCTTTCTGCTGCTGTAACTTGCGCTGACGCAAAAAGAGATAGAGAAAGCTGACAGGCCAAAAGTCTGTCAGCTTTTTTATATCCTTTTTCACGATCTGAGCAAAAATCGGCGGGAGAAAGTAATCAGATGAACGAATGCTTTTGCAGGCACCGGCAAAATAAAGAACTGAGGAGATGGTACGAATGCCAAAAGGGAATGCAGAACGAATCAAACTCCGGCTGCGGGCTCTGGCCGGAGGAAAACAATACCGATACTCCCGCCCGGTGGAAGGCAACTTTAATTGTCTTGCGCCAGAGGAGTTTGACTGGTGGAAATACAAATATTACATCCGGCAGATTGAAAAAGCAGAAAAAGGAAAAGAGATTGAGCGCTATTTTCAAGAACAGGATTTATCTTTTCAAAATCAAGATTTCAAAAAAGAACGCGAATTTACATTAACCGCGGGAGGCGATCTGCTACCCGGCAGTGAGATTACCCCACAAACCACCAAACATCTCTGGGATGACATTAAAGAGTTCTATTTTGGTGCAGACGCGGTTTATGCCAATCTGGAAACACCGTTTGCCGCTTCCCAGCAAGTAGGCAATGCGCCAAAAAGCGGCATTACCGATGCTCCAAAACTGAACGGTACGGCGGAAATGTTTGACCGGTTCGTCAATGGCGGCAAAGGAATCACCTTCTTTTCAACGGCAAACAACCATTGTTTGGACGCGGGGGAATCCGGACTGACGGAAACGTTGGATTTTTTGGATTCGCGTGGATACCCGCATGTTGGAACGGCAAGAACGCCCGAAGAGCTCGACGAGATTCCTATTATAGAAAAGAACGGAATCAAAATCGCGTTTATCGCTTACACGTTCTCACTGAATGGTAAAAACCCTTCGGCCGGAAAAGAATACATGGTCAATTACATAAGGCTGAACAAACCGGATGCCGATATTTCCCTCATCCGACAGCATGCTCTTTCCGCAAGACAAAATGGAGCCGACATCGTAATCGTTTGCCTTCACTGGAGTCTGGAGTTTGAGTCTTACCCCATTGAAAACGTGATTCATATGGGTCACCGGGTTCTGAATGAAACAGGAGCGGATGTGATTCTGGGCAACCACGCGCATGTAATCCAGCCTCTGGAGAAATATCATTTTATAGATCCGTTTTCCGGCGAAGAAAAAGACGGTCTGATTGCGTATTCGCTTGGTAATTTGGTCTCCGATTTTAACACGAAAAACTGCCGCACCAGTTTGCTGCTAAAAATCATTTTTGCAAAGGGGACACAGGCTGGAAAGCAAAAAACCGTCATCGGCAGCCTGCGGCTCTCCCCCATATACACCTATAAAAAATACGAATCAGCACAATGCACAGACTTCCGGCTGTTGGATTTTCTTAGCCTGACATCTCAATTGAAAGCCGGAAATAACCAGTATGGCTTTCGTAAACGGGAGCAAAAAGAGATTTTTCGGTTAGAAAGACTGTTTGATCAGTTGATGCCGGAAGAACGTGCCCAGCTTTTCGGAAAGGATGGCTCCATATGATTCGTTTGAAAGAAATCAGCAAGACCTTCCGGACGAAGGACAAAGAGGTCAAAGCGCTTCAAAGTATCAACCTTGAAATAGCGAAGGGTGATATTTTCGGCGTGATCGGGTATAGCGGCGCGGGAAAAAGTACACTCATCCGTGTTATTAACCTGTTGGAAATACCCGACTCCGGCACTGTGACGGTAAACGGCATATCCCTGACGGATGTTTCAAACCGACAGCTTCGCGAAATCCGCAGTAATATTGGCATGATTTTTCAGGGATTCAACCTGATGAACAGTATTGATGTTTTCAATAATATCGCCGCGCCGCTGAAAAACCGCAAAGTCCCGAAAAAACAGATGGACGAAAAAGTAGACGGACTTCTAAAATTGGTAGGCCTTACCGATAAAAATCACGCCTACCCCAACCAGCTGAGTGGTGGTCAAAAGCAGCGTGTGGCCATTGCAAGAGCCCTGAGCAGCGATCCGCAAATTCTGCTTTGCGACGAGGCCACTTCGGCACTGGATCCGAACACGACTCAGTCCATTTTGCAGCTTCTGCGGGAAATTCACGACAAGCTCGGCATTACCATTGTGGTCATTACGCACCAGATGGAAGTGGTCAAAAATATCTGCAATCGGGTCGCGGTCATGGAGAATGGCAAAATTGTGGAGCAGGGCGACATTGTCGACATCTTTGCCAATCCACAGAGCAGTATTGGGAAAGAGTTTGTCTCTCATTCCATCGGCAGCGACTCCATTGAAAAGAATCTCAGCCAGTATCATGGGATCATCTACAAACTCAGCTTTTTCGGCAAAGTGACTCATGAACCGATACTGTCCTATCTGGCGGTGCATTACGGCGTATCAGTAAACATTCTGTTCGGTAATATTGAAAATCTACATAATACCGCCATCGGAAGCCTGATTGTGGAATTTCTTGGGAAAGACGAGGATATTCGGAACGCAATTGAATATTACAAATCTTTGGATACCAAAGTGGAGGTGATCAGGGATGCTCAGTAATCTGATTCCAAACGTAATTGAATATTTTCCTGAGATGATGAAGGCACTGCAGGAAACACTGACTATGGTTTCTGTTTCCGGACTTTTTTCAGCGCTGATTGGCGTTCCTATCGGCATAGCGCTGCTGGTTACCTCGGAAGGGCATATCCTTGCAAACAAAAAGTTTTACTCGGTGCTTTCCAAAATCATCAATACACTGCGTTCACTGCCGTTTGTTATTCTGATTGCGGCTATCCCCGGTTTTACCAGAATGATTGTTGGAACGACCATCGGTGTGAAAGGCGCGATTGTCCCGTTAGTGGTTGCCTGCGTGCCATTCGTCGCGCGGCAGATTGAAATCGCGCTTATAAAAGTAGATATGGGCGTTATTGAAGCGTACCAGTCTATGGGATTTTCGCCCATGAAAATTATTTTCAAGGTAATTCTGGTAGAAGGCCGAAAAGATATCGTGCTTGCCATTACGGTTTCGATTATCAGCTTGATTGGATTTTCGGCGATCACAGGCACGGTAGGCGGCGGCGGACTCGGCGATTTTGCCATTCGCTACGGTTACCAATATTTCAAAACGGACATTATGGTGATGACCATGATTGTCATAGTTGCTATTGTCTACCTGATTCAGGGAATCGGGGATTTGATTTATCGTAAGCTCAGCCATTAAAATACATTACTTAAAGGAGATTTATTATTATGAAAAGGCTATTATCCTTATTCCTCGCGGCTGCTTTGGCTGTTGGTGTCACAGCATGCTCTTCTTCAAATTCACCTTCATCGAGTGCTGCAAAAAGCAGCAGTTCAGCAGCTTCCTCTGCCAGCGGCGACTTTTCAACGCCGGTTACCCTAAAAGTCGGCGTCAATGGAACCGATTTTCGTCTTTGGGACGACTTGAACAAACGTCTGAAACAATACAACATCACGCTGGAGCCGGTCAGCTTTGCGGATTACATTAAACCGAACCAGGCCTTGGCGGACAAAGAAATTGATCTGAACGCGTTCCAAACGGAAATCTACTTTAACACCTTCATCAAACAGCACAACCTAAACTTAGTGTCACTCGGTTATACGTTCATCGCACCGATGGGTGTCTATTCGCAGAAAATCAAGGATATTTCCAAAACGCCGAATAACGCCAAAGTAGCAATCCCCAATGATGCGACAAACGGCGGCAGGGCGCTGATTCTTCTCCAGTCGGCGGGTCTCATTAAGCTAGACGGTAAGGATAATGTTACTCCTACTACGAAAAATATTTCAGACAATCCGAAAAATCTTCAGTTTGTTTCCATGGAATCTGTGCAGATTCCCCGCTCGCTCGGCGATGTCGACATTGCTGCCATCAATACCGGTGCTGCGACGGATGCGGGTCTGAGCCCGGTTAAGGATGCCATCTACCGCGAAAGCTCCAAGGGAGAATCAGCCAAAAATTATTTCAATATTCTTGCAGTTCGCCCAGAGGATAAAGACAAACCGGCGTTTAAAAAACTGCTTGAAGTTTACTATAACGACGAAACGAAAAAGGTAATTGACGAAATTTACAAGGGTGCAGCTGTTCCTGTGTGGTAATGGAGGGATTTTGTAAAGACTTAATTGTTTTAGGAGAGACTGGGCTTTCCACAGCAATTTGAGATTTTAGCAGGAGGCGAAAACCAGTGTCTGATCTTCAAAATCAGGTTTTGGAGTACATAGATGAGAATCAGCAAGTATTCAAAGATACGGCAAAACAAATTCATGCGCATCCCGAAGTATCCAACCAAGAATTTTTTGCATGCAAACTACTTACTCAAATTCTAAGCAGTCATGGATTCCACATTGAAGAGAATGCTGCAGGTCATAGAACCGGCTTTTCCGCTTCCCTTCGTTCAGAAAGATCGGGACCGGTGCTTGCGTTTCTGGCAGAGTATGATGCTCTGCCAAATCTGGGTCATGGCTGCGGACATAACCTGATCGGTACGATTGCCGTATTTTCGGCAATCGCAGTTTCTCGTCATTTGAATGAACTGGGCGGCGAAGTGCGCGTTTACGGCACTCCGGGTGAAGAAGGCGGTGAACAGGGCAGTGCAAAGGAAAGCTTTGTACGCAAAGGCTATTTTGAGGACGTGGATGTCGCCTTGGAAGTCCACCCAGCTACGGTTAACACGTTAACGCCAAATACGCTGGCGCTTGACCCCATTGACATTGAGTTTTGGGGTAAAGCCGCCCACGCCAGTACGGCTCCAGAACAGGGAATCAACGCACTTGACGCGCTGATTCTAACTTACAATGGGATCAATGCATTGCGACAGCATTTGCCTAATGGTGTCCAAATTCACGGAATCATTCTGGACGGCGGCAGCGCGCCGAACATTGTTCCGGATTACAGCCGCGGACGCTTCTTTATTCGTGCAAGAACACGCGCCCAGGTGGATGCAACCAACAAAAAAATACAGTCTATCGCAGCCGGTGCAGCCTCTATGACAGGAGCCACATGGAAAGTGTCATTTTTCCAAAATAAGATTGATGACCTGATTCCAAATGAGAAACTGGATGCCGTTTACAAAAAACACCTTGAGGAGATGGGCGGGGAACCTTCTGAAATTACGCAGTTTCCCACAACCGACGCCGGTAATGTTTCTCACGTGGTACCAACCCTGCACGCGTCACTCAAATCACTGGAAGAGAACGCCCCAGCACATTCGGTAGCGTTCCGTGACGCCTGTGTGAAGAATTACGCGCTTCATTCCATTGTCTTCGGTGCAAAGTTGCTTTCGCTGACTGCGATCGATTTGTTGCAAAGTCCCTCACTCACAGCGGAGATCAAGGCATATCATACACAACTTCTTGAAAATCAATCATAGAGTTTGTGGATGCAGTGATGAGATTTTAAAAAAATATTATCAGGAGGAATATATATGAAGCCAATTCAATTCAGATGGAAAAAAGTTTTCGCTTTTCTTTTAGCAGCGTCCCTGTCGGTTACATTCGCGGGCTGCGCACAAAACGCGACGGGTAATGTCAGTCCTGGTTCGGCCGGTACTTCTCTGGCCAGTGCTTCTTCGGCGGGCAATGTCAAAAAAGATATCGTCAATATCGGCGTTACGGATACGCTCGGAAGCCTGAATCCCCTTGGAATTGACCAAACTGAAATCAATAAATATTCAACTGCGATGATGTTTCTGCCATTGGTGGAATTGAACAGCAAAATTGAGTTTGAGGGTGCGCTCGCGGATTCCATTACGGTAAAAAACAACAATGAATTTACCATTCACGTGGACAAAAATGCGAAATGGTCCGATGGCAAGCCGGTAACCTCCGATGATGTCGCATTCACGATCACAAGACTGTGCAGCCCGATTATCGCCAATGCGGCATTCTCCATGTCGGCACTTGAGGGTACGGATGACACCGGCTTTGTGAAAAAAGGCGCAACCACAGTTTCCGGTATTAAAATCATCGATGATAAGACTCTTTCGCTCACAATGAAATATCCGATAGGCCTCACCACCTTTGAGAATTCCTACGCACGCTATATCATGACCGTTCCGAAACATATTCTTGCAAGCGTTCCGGAGAACGATCTTTTGAAATACAGCTGGTTCAATCAGCCGACCGTTGTCGATGGTCCTTATATTGCAACGGCTGTTGACGCAAACCACTATATTTCCTACAAGGCAAATGAGAGTTACTGGAAAGGCGCTCCGAAAATCAGCAAACTGAATATTAAAATTGTTACTTCCGATCAAATATATTCCGGCTTGAAATCCGGTGAGATTGATTTTGTTCAGCCAACCATGGCACAGGCACCGCAAACGGATTACGCAAGTATCGAGAAGCTTGACAATGTAAAGGTAACTTACAGTGACCCGGTAACGACACAATCCCTTTTCCTGAATACAAAAACAATTCCGGATGTGCGTGTGCGCCAGGCAATTCTCTATGCAATCGACCGAAATCTCCTTTTGAAGAATCTGCTAAACGGCAAAGGCGAAATCGATGATGGGTTTGTAACATCCGTGAGCCCCTACTATGATAAATCACTCACGCCCACCGCATACAATCCGGAAAAAGCGAAAGAACTTTTAAAGGTGGCCAACTGGGACAGCAGTAAAACCCTTACCTTCTATGTGAACTCCGGCGATACAACTTTTGTGAACGGTAGCAACGTCATTAAGGAAGAACTGCGCGCGGTCGGCATCAATGTGGATATCCGCACGGTCGACCTTGCAACCTTAATGTCAAAAGCGGGCACACAGAGCTTTGACCTTTTTGCCGTACAGTATACCTATGCGCCGGTTGACCCGTATCCTGACGTGAAGTATCTGCTGGGGGGCAAAGGAAGCTGGACCAATTTCGGTTCCGATGAAGTGAAAAGTGCGCTTTCCAAAACACAGCTGACATCGGACAAATCCGCCATTAAAGAACAGTATCTTGCGATCGACAAAATAGTTCAGCAGCAGGTGCCAATGATCAATACCTATGTTATCCGTTCCCTCTGCGCGGCGAACAAGAATCTGAAAAACGCGGCACCGAATGTTTACGGTTCCTTTATCAATATTCAGAACTGGGAGTTTAACTAAGGAATCCACTGAATTTCAGTAAAGTCTTACGCTGCCGCATTGTGTGCGGCGGCGAGGAAAGGTCGGAACACATTGGCAAATTTGTTGCAGATTAAGAATCTAAAGGTTGTGTTCGGAGGTGAAGATGGCGAGACAGACAGACTTTCAAATGTCAGCTTTTCGGTAAAAAAAGGCGAATTTCTGAGTATTGTAGGGGAATCCGGCTGCGGAAAAAGTGTAACTTCGCTTGCTGTTATGGGCCTTTTGCCTGCGAACGGGATGGTGACGGACGGTGAAATTCTCTTTGAAGGAAAGAATCTTTTAAAACAATCGGAGAAAGAGCTTGATGCTTTGCGCGGCAATGAAATCGCGATGATTTTTCAGGATGCGCTTACTTCGCTGAATCCTGTATTTACAATCGGAAATCAGCTGGTCGAAAGCATCCGCGCACATACCCCACTCAGAAAAGCCGAAGCGCGCAGCCGGGCGATTTCGCTGCTTGAGCGCGTCGGCCTGCCGCAGCCGGAAAGCGTGATGAGAAAATATCCGTTTGTGCTTTCCGGCGGAATGCGCCAGCGCGTGATGATCGCGCTGGCACTTTCCTGTAATCCAAAGCTTTTAATTGCCGATGAGCCGACTACGGCACTTGACGTTACGATTCAGGCGCAGATTATGCAGCTGCTGCGTGAACTTCAGGCCGAATTTTCCATGTCCGTGATCCTGATTACGCATGATATCGGTCTGGTCGCGCAGATGGCAGATCGCGTGATTGTGATGTACGCCGGGCAGGTGGTGGAACAGGCAGAAGTACACGACCTGTTTTATCATCCGGCGCATCCGTATACAAAAATGCTCCTTGAAACCGTGCCAAGCACAAAAGATACGTCGCAGAGGGTGTTGTCCTCTATTCCCGGTGTGGTTCCGGAGGATTATCCTTCCATAAAAGGCTGTCGGTTTGCGGATCGCTGCCCGTATGCCAAAAAAGAATGTGCTGACCCGCAGTCTCTTATTGCTGTATCCGAAACACATGATGCCCGCTGCCTGCTCTGCGGCTTAAACACACAAAAGGAAGCCGGTGACAGCGATGCCTGACGAAAATCCGTTGCTTATCGTAAACAACCTCAAAAAATATTACCCCGTTAAGGGCGGACTCATCACGCATACCGTAGCGCAGGTGAAAGCTGTGGACGGGGTCAGCTTTTTCATTCACAAAGGGGAAACACTGGGGCTTGTCGGTGAATCCGGCTGTGGAAAGTCTACAATCGGGCGGCAGATTGTCGCGCTCGAAAGGCCGACATCCGGGCAGATTCTTTTTAATGGGGAAACGATTTCCGGCAAGGGCTCCCGCGTGCTGCGTCCTGTTCGCACACAGCTTCAGATGGTGTTTCAAGATTCCTATTCTTCCCTGAATCCGCGCAAACGCGTCTTCGACATTTTGGCACAGCCGTTGCTTTACCATAAAATCGTGCCGCGAACCGAAATAGATGCTGAGGTGGAGCGGCTTTTAGATTTGGTCGGTCTGCCGAAAAGCAGCGGGCAGCGGTTTCCGCATGAGTTTTCCGGCGGTCAGCGTCAGCGCATCTGCATTGCAAAGGCGCTTTCCCTGCGCCCCAGTCTGATTGTCTGCGACGAACCGGTCAGCGCGCTCGATGTTTCCATTCAGGCGCAGATTCTCAATTTACTGCGCGACTTGCAAAAGGAACTTCAGCTGACCTATCTTTTTGTCGGGCACGGACTTGGCGCGGTGAATTATATAAGTGACCGGATTGCCGTCATGTATCTTGGCAAGATCGTTGAAATCGCGGAGGCAAAGGAACTTTTTGCGCATCCCGCGCATCCTTATACACAGGCGCTCTGCGCGGCGGTACCAAATCCGGATCCGGATGACCGCAGCAAACAGTTTGTGCTGAGCGGTGAGGTTGAAATACCAACGGTAAAAGCGGGGGAAAGAAGCAAAAACATTGGCTGCCGTTTTTGCGCGCGCTGCCCGCTTGCAAAACCATCCTGCCGGGAAACGGAACCGGAACTTTTGCCGGTTTTTTCGGGCAGCAGCCATTTTGCTGCCTGCCCGTTTACCGCAAGCGAAGAAAAGCCGGAAGGAGAGAAAGAGTAAAACAAAAATGTGGAAATATATCATAAAACGCATTTTGATTGCGGTACCGGTGTTGATTGGAATAACCGTAATTGAATATTTTCTGATGAGTCTTGCCGGCAGTCCGCTTGATATGATACAGGGAGCGCATGTTTCACAGGCGGCTCTGAGTGTAAAGAGCGCCCAGCTTGGACTGAACAGACCAGTCATCGTGCAGTATTTTACATGGCTTTCGCAGATATTGACCGGAAATTTCGGGTATTCCATCAAAAACAACGATGCGGTGTCGGCTATGATCGGCTCACACATTGGGCAGACCTTGCTTTTAATGGGCGTATCGCTGCTGATCAGTATGCTGATTTCCGTTCCGGCCGGTGTTTTCAGTGCAACACATAAGAATAAGGTTGGCGATTATTCGCTGATGGGTCTTTCCTTTCTGGGAAACAGCATCCCTAGTTTTTTTCTCGCGATGCTGCTGATTTACATTTTTACAATCAAGCTGAATCTGCTCCCCTCCGGAGGAATGACGACGCTTGGAGCCAATCTGGGTAACGGAGATGTTGTGGCTCACATGATTATGCCAGTCATTGTGCTTGCTGTATCCATGACGGGCACAAATATTCGGTATATCCGCAGTGCGGTTCTTGAAATACTGCAACAGGACTATTTGCGCACGGCTCGCGCGAAAGGAATCGGACACTTTAAGGTGATAAACAAACATGCTCTGCGCAATGCGATGGTATCGGTAATCACCGTGTTCGGAATGGAAATTCCTACTCTTTTCGGCGGCGCAATCATCGTGGAGCAGGTGTTTTCATGGCCAGGGCTTGGGCTTATGACAATGACGGCAATTATCAACCGGGATTATCCGGTGATTATGGGTGTGAGTCTTGTAGCTGCGCTGGTCGTACTTTTGGGCAATCTGCTAACCGATATTCTTTACGCGGTGGTTGACCCGACCATCCAATATCATTGATGGGAGGAACAACGCATTGGGTTTCTTACAAAAAAAAGTTTCCGAAAGCGAAAGCTATGGCCATATCGTTTGGCGCCGTTTTAAAAGGCACAAGGTCGCCCTTGCCAGTCTTATCGTACTTGTCATCCTGACGGTTGCGGCAGTGCTTGCTCCCCTTATCGCGCCGAATGACCCAAATGCAATTGCAGGCATGTTCGGCAGTGCGCCGGATTCCAAATTTCTTTTGGGTACCGACGTAATCGGCCGCGACGTTTTCAGCCGGCTTCTATACGCGATGCGTATTTCCCTGCTGGTTGGTTTTATGGCCACCGTTATTTCAACGGCAGTGGGCGTTGTGTTGGGGCTGATTTCTGGATATTTCGGCGGCTGGATTGATATGGTGATTATGCGTTTTACCGATATGGTGATGTCATTTCCGTACATTCTGCTCGTTCTTGTCGCCGCAGCAATCTTTCAGCCCGGCATGTGGAATATTATCCTGATTCTCGGTTTCGTCGATTGGCCGGGGGTTGCACGTCTGGTGCGCGGCAGCACACTTTCTTTACGCGAAACGAATTTCGTAAAAAGCAGCGTTGTCTCCGGCATGACGAAACGGCATATTCTGTTTTCTGAAATTCTTCCGAATACCGTGGCACCGATTTTGATCTACGCAACGCTGGTGCTTGCTGTTTCCATGCTCGATGAAGCGGCGCTGAGTTTCCTTGGAATGGGTGTGCAGCCGCCGGCTCCCAGCCTTGGCAATATGCTGAACGGCGCGCAGTCGCTCACCATTCTGACAACAAAGCCGTGGCTTTGGGTACCGCCCGGGTTGACATTGGTTGTGCTGGTCATATCCATTAACTTTATCGGCGATGCACTCCGGGATGCAATTGACCCCACGACGGTGATGAATTCCGGTGGGCTTTCCGAAGCGGACAAATAATACGGGTTTTGATGATTTTATGGGAAAGGAAGTAAATGCAATGATTCATTCAAGTCGACTGACGGATCAATTTATAGAGCTGACGAAAATCGACAGCCCGTCATTGAAAGAACGGAAAATGGCCGACCGGTTGATATGCGAGTTAAAAGACCAGGGGTGTTCGGTCAGGGAAGACAACGCGGGCGAAAAAATAAACGGGAACGCCGGGAATATCTACGCTTTTCTCCCGGGAACAGAAGGCACGCCGCTGCTTTTTTCCGGCCATATGGACACAGTTGAACCTGCCTTGGGTAAAAAAGCGCAGGTGAATCCGGATGGAACGATTACCAGCTCCGGTGATACGGTGCTGGGAGCCGACGACGTTTCAGGTCTCGCGATTATACTCGAAGCACTCACTTCGATTCAGGAAGACGGCCTTCCACACCGCCCGTTGGAAATTCTCTTTACGGTAGCGGAAGAACCTTATGACCGAGGCAGCGAAGTATTTGATTACACAGGAATACAATCGAAAGAGGCGTATGTGCTAGACCTTTCAGGCACCATCGGGGGTGCGGCCTACGAGGCCCCCACGATTCTGTCTTTTTGCGTCGAAGTGAAAGGCAAGTCTTCTCATGCCGGATTTGCTCCTGAACAGGGAGTTCACGCAATCGCGGCAGCGGCTGATGCTGTAAGCCATCTTCAAATGGGACGCATTGACCCGGAGACGACGCTGAACATCGGTACAATAACAGGTGGTACGTCGACGAATATTGTTCCTGACTGCTGTGTCGTAAAAGGAGAAATACGCTCGTATTCGAATGCACGAGCCGAAACCGTGTTCCAATCCGTAATTGACAATTTTGCCGCATCCGCTGCTTCTTATGGCGCAGAATATGGGGTGCAGAGCCGCTTGGGGTGTCAGGCATATGAACTGCCTGAAAATCATTCCATGATACAAAGGTATAAAAATGCCTGTGAAAAAGCCGGCATTAAGGCAAATCTTTTTAAGACATTCGGCGGCAGCGACGCAAGCAATTTTTCGAAGCATGGAATTGCGAGCCTTGTTATCGCGAATGCGATGTTTGACATCCATTCCTGCCATGAATACACAGTTGCGGCGGACATGGCAAAGGTAGCCGAAGCAGTGCAGCACATGATGCTTGGCGTGGACTGATGGTAAAGTATCATCGCTTAGCTTTTTATAAAAATACCACAAAAAATAATATTCTTGGAGGAAATGAAGCCTGCTATTGAAAAAAGGGTGAAAGAGCGGTGCGCTGCCCGGTGTTAAGATCTCGGCTTTGGGGCATGACTCCGAAGAATTCCTCAATAAGGCTGTTTTATGTATATTTTATTAAAACGAAAAAGTGAAAACGTTGGTCTGAAATTTTCCATATGCTCAAATATTCTGTTTACTGTACTTGAAATCTGGATTTCTTATTTATCAAATTCAAACGCGGTACTGATTGATGGCCTCTTTGACGGCTGCGAGGCAATTCTTTTGCTGTTCTCCATCAGGCTTATGCGCTATCTGTATCAGCCGATCAGTGAAAAACGGCCGATCGGTTATTCAAATCTGGAACCGTTTTATATGATTTTAAAAGGCCTTTTGTTTTTTGTCATCGCAGTCATGATGGTATTCAACAGCATATCGTCATTCTTCTCCGGCGGATACGATGTCAATATGAATATCGTTTTCTATTTTGAAATTTTTGCCGGAGTGTACGGAATCGTGGCATATAAGATTCTAAAACATCTGAATTCTCAGGCACAGTCAAAAATTCTGGACTTGGAAATCAAGGAATGGATTCTTGACATATTTACCAGTATTGGGACAGGAATTGCTTTCCTTGCGGCGTTTTTGACGCACTTTACATCCTTGAGCTTTTTGTCCAGATATTTCGACCAGATCATTACACTTGCAATGGTTCTCTACATACTTCCCATTCCGCTGAAAGCGATTAAATCGGGCCTAAAAGAGTTGTTTTTCTTAAGTCCAAGCGAAGAAATGCTGCAAAAGGTAAAAGCCATCGCCGGTGATGTTACCGAAACCTATGGAATTTCCAAAGATCAACTGGATTTTGATGTGGTTAAGACGGGAAGGCATCTTTGGATAAGTGTTTATATTGAAGTTCAAGACCAATACATAGAAGTAAATTTATTGAAAAATATACGCGCAGAACTTGAAACGAAATACGCGTCGCTTGCGGATATCATCGATGTGGACATTATTCCAGATTTTTAATTTGCCAATTCTATTTAGTTAAGGTGATAAAAATGAAAAATCCTTTATATTATCAGGCTACGGAATATGACTGCGGCCCGACCTCTATGCTTAACGCAATCAGCTTTTTATTTGAAAGAGAGGAGATTCCTCCTATCATCATCAAAAATATTATGGCTTACTGCCTGGATAAATATGATGACGAGGGTGAAATCTGCAAGGGTGGTACTTCGGGCATCGCCATGAAATATTTGAGTGATTGGCTCAACCGATATCATAAGATCAGCAAATTTCCGGTAAGCTGCGAGTATGTCACCGGCGAGGAAGTGACTATGAACTGTAACAGCAAGCTTATAAAATGTCTTGATAACGGAGGGGTGGCTGTTTTGCATGTACAGTTTGAGTGCTGGCACTATGTTCTGCTTACAGGCACAGACAGAGATCATGTTACTCTTTTTGACCCATATTTGTATGATAAGCCATTTGAAGATCGTAACATTGAAGTCATTCACGACGCACCTACCCGCATGAACCGCAGAGTCACGTATGATATTCTGAATGCGGAAGGCGATGGATTTTATGAAATGGGTCCAAAGGAAACAAGAAAAGCGATTGTTATTTATAACCTTGATTTTAAAAAAGATGCGTAAACGGACCATTTTATGAGTGGTGATATTTGAACTTTAGTGGTAATAGATGGAAGCAAATTGATTTACTCCTTCCATGTGATATCCCTTTTATCGTCACCGCATCGTAAGGAGTTTCCTGTTTTAATACCAATCCGAAACAACAGCTGAGGGCGTTTGGGTAGTGGCCGTTTAGCTATTCTGCGTCCTTACAGATACTATTCCTGATTTCTTGATATGATTTGTAGCCGTAGGCCGTCTCTGCTTTTTCTACTGCGTTAAGTATCGCTTGTTCGACTGCGCGTACCGCCATAATTCCAACGACATC
>WSSedL1CaDRAFT_10000461_pt1 | contig 28701 bp, 26 predicted proteins | sample WetSurSL1Cattail_FD_9464 | JGI IMG/M metagenome (IMG submission 9464)
GTGGCGACCCGAGCCGGTAGCGGCAGGCGGGCGTGAACGATAGGGGTAAAAAAAAGACGAGGCGATTGCGCGCCTCGTCAGTTAGGTCAGTGTTCTCGAAGGAGACGTCCAATCATCACTTAGAGTATGCACCAACCAGTCTCGTCAGGGCGGGATCCCCGCCGCCGCAATTGCGCCATAATTTCTACTATTTGTATGATAAGTCGTACACTGAAAAGCAATGGTGTAGGAATTACCTCATTGTCCCGGAGTGTGTGTTTTTGTCACCGCGGTGCCGTAACTGCGCGCCAGCCCCACCTCCGTTATGTTCGGCAATTCAAGAACTTTACGGTATGTTACCGGTACCGTTACGACCATCTAGGCGTAGGCCTGCGGCGAAACGTTGCGCCCATTCCGGCATCACAAAAAACGGTACCTGTGGGTCATCGCGGACTTTTGTTTTCGCTTCCCTGCAATAGTCATATAAATTTACGACGCATTTTGCACGCCCAACACACGGAAAACCGGTCCCATGAAAACCGCACATCTCGCATCGGCGATGCTGTTCGCCTGTGCCCTCATCGCCTCACCCGCCGCCGCCAAGCACGCGGCACCGGCAGTCAGGTTACCGTCAGATGTGCATACAATCGCGGACGGCGTTGAACTCGATCGCGGCGACTACCACGTGAAGGTACAGTTCTACGGCGAAGGGACAGTACGCGTCGTCAAGTGGATCAAGGGCGGCAGCGATCAGAAGAAAAGCCTGTCGGTGGTGCAGACGGCGCTGCCCAAGCTCAAATTAAAAATTGGCCAAAGTGAAAGCGCTGTCACGCTCGATTCCGGCAAGCTGAAAGTCGTGCTCGATACCAAGGATGGCATTCTGCGTTTCGTTGCGCCTGACGGCCACACGCTGCTGGCGGAAAAAGGTTCCGCCCTCTTCCACGCCACCGGCCTGCCGCAAGAAAAGAATGCCTTCAACGTCAGCCAAGACTTCAAGCTGACGCCCGATGAAGGCATCTACGGTTTTGGCCAAAGCCAAGACGGCGTCTTTAACTGGCGCGGCAACACGGCGAAGATCGTCCAGGCCAACACCGCAGCGGTGACGCCGGTGCTGGTATCCACCAATGGCTACGGCATTTTCTGGGACAACTATTCGAAGACGCTATGGAACGACGACGCCAAGGGCGCTTCGCTATGGTCGGAAGTCGCCGACAATGTCGACTATTACTTTTTCGCCGGCCCCACGATCGACGATGCCATCGCGCGCTATCGCGATTTGACCGGTGCGGCACCGATGTACGGCAAATGGGCCTACGGCTATTGGCAGTCGAAAGAACACTATCACACCCAGGCTGAACTGCTTGGCGTCGCCAAGAAATATCGCGACCTCAATATTCCGATCGACGGTATCATCCAGGACTGGAACTATTGGGACGGCCTCGAAAACTGGGGCTCGACGGTGTTCGACCCCAAGCGCTATCCCGATCCCAAGGCGATGTACGACGAACTCCACGCCATGCACTTCCACGCCATGACGGTGATCTGGGAAGCCCTCGGCCCGGCTTCCGAAATCCACAAGGATATGGCGAGGCGCGGCTGGCTCTATTCGCCGGTCGGCTGGGCGGGCTTCAAGTATTACGACGCCTACAATCCCGCCGCCAACGACCTGTTCTGGGATTACGTCCGCAAAAACATCTTCGCCCAGGGCAACGATTCCTGGTGGATGGATTCGACCGAGCCTGACATCGTCAATGCGCTGACCAAGGAATCCCACGAATACGAGATGAAGAAGGTCGAGAACAACGCGCTCGGATCGTTCGCCCGCTATCTCAATCCCTATTCGCTGGCAGTGACCGAAAGCATCTACGACAACCAGCGCAAGGACACCGACAAGAAGCGCGTTTTCATTCTCACCCGCTCGACCTTCGCCGGACAGCAGCGCGCCGCCGCCGCCACATGGTCGGGCGACATCGGTGCCGATTGGGGCGTTTACGCGGCACAGATTCCGGCCGGCATCAACCATTCGATGGCGGGCATTCCCTATTGGACGTTCGACATCGGCGCCTTCTCGCTCGGCTGTCAGGGCGGCGTCTTCGCCAACGGCGGCAAGGACCCGGCCTATCAGGAACTGTACACGCGCATGTTCCAGTTCGGCACCTTCGCGCCGATCTTCCGCAGCCACGGCTCGGAAACGCCGCGCGAGATCTGGGAGTTCGGTGAGCACACGCCGACCCTGATCAAGTTCGACAATCTGCGTTACCGCCTGATGCCCTATATCTATTCGCAAGCATGGCAAATCACCCACAACGGGTCGTCGATCATGCGCGGCCTGCCGATGGACTTCCCGCAGGACAAGGCGACTTATGGCGTCGGCGATCAGTTCCTGTTTGGGCCGTCGATCATGGTCGCACCGGTGACCGAAGCCATGTATCACCGCCCGCCGGAAAAAAGCATTCTGGTCGGGGCGGAAAACTTCCGCACGCCGGATGGCAAGCCGGGCCTCAAAGCCACCTATTTCTGCGACGAGAAATGGGAAAAGGTCTGCCACGAAGCGATCGAACCGGGCGTGGACCTCTACTGGTACACCGGCTGGCCGGAGTTCATTCACGGCCCGAAATTCTCGATGCGCTGGGAAGGCAAGTTGAGCGTGCCCGTTTCGGGAACCTACCGCTTCGACCTCAAGAGCTTCGGACCGAAGAAGATTTATCTCGACGGCAAGGAAGTCGCCCACAATTACGATTCCATGGGTTCGTGGACGGTGCCGCTGCGGCTTGAGGCGGGCAAGGACTACGCCTTCAAGTTCGAGACCAACAACGCCGTGCTCGGTGCCTTCCGCGCCCAGGTTTATTGGAAGACGCCCGCGGCGCATGCCCGCGATGCGGCGCCGCTGCCGGTGGCCGGCAAGACGCGCAACGTCTATCTGCCGGCGGGCACGTCGTGGTTCGATTTCTGGACCGGCAAAGCCAGCCAAGGCGGCCAGAAGATCACGGTGGCGGCGGACATCACCACCATGCCGGTGCTGGTCAAGGCCGGCGCGATCGTGCCGCTGGGCCCGTTCGTGCAATACGCGGCGGAAAAGCCGGCCGAGACCATCGAGCTGCGCATCTATCCCGGCGCCAACGGTGATTTCGTTCTGTATGAAGATGAAAACGACACTTACGCCTATGAGAAGGGCGTCTATGCCACCATCGCCTTCCATTGGAACGACGCGAAGCGCCAACTCACCATCGATCCGCGCAAGGGCAAGTTCCCCGGCATGCTGGCAAAGCGCACGTTCAAGGTCGTGGTGGTCAGCACCGGCCACGGCACCGGTATCGAAGACACCGCCACGCCGGACAAAGTCGTGAAATACGACGGCAAGAAACTGACGGTTGCCCTCGCCCACTGAGCGCGGCGGCTTTGGTTTAAACGGGGCGGTCGTATCGGCCGCCCCTTATCGTTTGGAGCATCTTGCCCGTTCGGCCGAAGTCCGCTCTCAACGACAACGCGGACTTGGTGCGCGGTTGCCAAAAATAGGACATCTGTCCTTCTAAACCTTCATGCCGCCTTTCTTTCGCGCCTCTGTTTCGCGAATATGTCGCCTGCTCCACGGGATTCATGGAAATGATGCCGGGTCGAGGCTATGAAGCTCTGCCCCCGCAGCGCGGCAAACGGACAGGTGCGATTTGTTACTTCTGATCGATAACTACGACAGCTTCACCTACAACCTCTTCCATTACCTGGGGCAGCTCGGGGCGGAAGTGCTGGTCAAGCGCAATGACGAAATTTCTTCCGCCGAGGCCCTGGCGCTGAAGCCGGAGGCGATCGTGCTATCGCCCGGCCCCTGCACCCCCAACGAGGCCGGCATCTGCTGCGATCTGATCGCCAAGGCCGACGGCTCGGTGCCGATCTTGGGCGTCTGCCTCGGCCACCAGTCGATCGGTCAGGTGTATGGCGGCAAGATCGTGCGCGCGCCGACGCCGATGCACGGCAAGCTGTCGCGCATCCATCATAATGGTCGCAGCGTTTTCCGCGGCCTCAACAACGATTTCATCGCCACGCGCTATCACTCGCTGACCATCGCGCCGGAAACCGTGCCCGATTGCCTCGAAGTCACCGCGGTGGCCGAAGACCGTGTCATCATGGGCGTGATGCACAAGACCCATCCCGTCCACGGCGTTCAGTTCCATCCCGAGAGCATCGCCAGCGAAAACGGCCACGCCCTCTTGCAGAATTTTCTGCGCATGGCGCATCACCGGGAAATGGTCTGAGCCTAACATGAGCCACCTCGATTTTTCCGTTCTGTTGAAGCGCTTGGCCGCAGGCAAAGTTCTCGACACCGAAGCTTCCGCTGCGGCGTTTACCGCCATCATGGCTGGGGACGTCGGCGAAGCGCAGATGGCTGGTTTCCTGACGGCACTGGCGATCCGCAAGCCGTCGGTCGACGAGATCACCGGCGCGGTGACGGCGATGCGCGCCGCGATGAAGCGCGTCAAAGCCCCGGCGGGCGCCATCGATCTGGTCGGCACCGGCGGTGACGGCCATTCCACCCTCAACATTTCGAGCGCGGCCTGTTTCGTCGCGGCGGCCTGCGGCGTGCCGGTGGCCAAGCACGGCAACCGCAACATGTCATCCAAAACCGGCGCGGCAGACGTACTGGAAGCTCTCGGCGTCAAGGTCGATGTGCCACCGGACGTGGCGGAGGCTTGTGTCGCCGAGTCCGGCGTCTGCTTTTTGTTCGCGCAAGGCTATCACCCGGCGATGCGACACGTGACGCCGGTGCGCCGCGCCCTCGGCTTCCGCACGATCTTCAATCTCTTAGGGCCGCTATCGAACCCAGCCGGGGTCAAGCGCCAATTGCTCGGCGTTTATGCGTTGGAATGGCTGGAGCCGGTCGCACATGTGCTGGCGGCCCAAGGCGCCGAAAAAGCCTGGGTCGTGCATGGGGCCGACGGCCTCGACGAGCTTTCCATTTCCGGCGAGACCCATGTTGCGGTGCTGGAAAACGGCCATGTCGAAATCACGACGGTGACCCCGGAAGATGCCGGCCTGCCCCGCCATCCGCTGGCCGCGGTCAAAGGCGGCGAAGCGCCGGAAAATGCCGCCGCGCTGACGCACCTCCTCGATGGCGAACCGGGCGCCTATCGCGACATCGTGCTGCTCAATTCCGCTGCGGCGCTAATCGTGGCCGACAAAGCGGCCAATCTCAGCGAAGGCGCCGAGATGGCGGCACGCGTCATCGACAGCGGTGCGGCCAAAGCCGTGCTCGCCAAGCTGGTTGCAGTGTCGAACGGAGCGGCGGCGTGAACATCCTCGACACCATCGCCGCCTATAAGCGCGACGAGGTAGCGCGTGCCAAAGCCGCCATTTCACCGGCGGAGATTATCACCTGCGCCCGCGCCGCCGATCCGGTGCGCGGTTTCAAGGCGGCGCTGCTTACGGCGCGGATCGAGAACCGTTTCGGCCTGATCGCCGAGATCAAGAAGGCGAGCCCGTCGAAAGGCCTGATCCGGCCCGATTTCGATCCGCCCGCGCTGGCCAAGGCCTATGCGGCCGGCGGCGCCACCTGCTTGTCGGTGCTGACCGATACGCCGTCGTTCCAGGGTGCCCCCGAATTTCTGTCCGCCGCGCGCGAAGCCTGCGACCTGCCGGTGCTGCGCAAGGACTTCATGCTGGAGCCTTATCAGGTCGCCGAAGCGCGCGCCTGGGGCGCCGACGCCATCCTCATTATTCTAGCGATGGTCGACGATGCGACCGCCGCGGCCCTCTTCGCCGCCGCCCGCAGCTTCGGCATGGACGCGCTGGTGGAAGTCCATAACGGCGACGAACTCGACCGCGCCCTGGTGCTGGGGGCCGACGTGATCGGCGTCAACAATCGCGATCTGAAAACTTTTGTCACCGATGTCGGTGTTACCTTGGCGCTGGCGCCACGCGTTCCTTCGACCAAACTGGTGGTCGCGGAAAGCGGCCTCGCCACCCGCGCCGACCTCGACCGGCTGGCGAAAGCGGGCGTCACGACCGTTTTGATCGGCGAGACCCTGATGCGCCAAGACGATGTAGCCACCGCCACCAGAAGCCTTATCGGCGGCAATTTCCCACCGTCGCTGACCTGAACTAGACTAGCGTCATGGCCAATCTCACTCATCTGGACGAAACCGGGGCAGCACGCATGGTGGACGTTTCGGGCAAGGATACGACCGAGCGCGAAGCTGTCGCCGAAGCAATTATTGTGCTGTCGGGGGAAGCCTTTGACGCGATTTCTTCAGGTGATACTCCAAAAGGCGATGTGCTTGCGGTGGCGCGTATTGCCGGGATCATGGCGGCCAAGAAGACATCCGAACTGATCCCGCTCTGCCACAACATCGCGCTGGCCAAGGCCGAGATTGCCTTCGAGAACATCCCCGAGAAAAGCGCCATCCGTATCATCGCCACCGCAAAAACGGCGGGCCGTACCGGTGTGGAAATGGAAGCCTTGACCGCCGCCGCCATCGCCGCCCTCACCGTCTACGACATGACCAAAGGCATCGACAAAGCCGCGGTGATTGAAAGCGTGCGCCTGGTGACCAAATCCGGCGGCAAAAGCGGCACCTTCACCGCCCCGCCGCTGCGCTCCCTGCGCAAGACACCGGCGGCCCCTTTGCGCGGCCGCCCCACCGTCCTGATGGGTGAAGTCGCCGCCCCGAAGATCGCACCCAGCGCCCCATCGGCCGACGCCAGCCGCGCCGCGTTCCGCAATTTCATGACCAGCCACCGGTTACGGGCCACCGAATGGGCCAAACAGGCCGGGGTGCCGGGGTCGCAACTCTATGCGTTTCTCACGGGACGGTTGCGGGCGCTGCCCGACGATGTCATTCAGAAGCTCGTACGCGCCGCACAAGTACGCCCCGAGGATATGTTCCGATGATCAGCGTCGAAGAAGCCCAGATCCGGATTCTCGCGGGCTTGAAGCCGATCGATACCGAGTTGGAGGACCTCGTCCATCTGACCGACCGCGTGGCCGCGGAAGATATCAGGGCGCTGGGCGACAATCCGCCGGCGCCGATCGCCACCGTCAACGGCTATGCGCTCCGCCGCAGCGACGGCGACGCGCCGCGCAAGGTGGCCGGCAAGGCGACTCCAGGCCATCCCTTCCAGGGCACCGTGGGAACCAACGAGGCGGTGCGCATCGTCATCGGCGGGGTCATCCCAGAGGGGGCAGACGCTATTGCTTTCGCGGAAGACGCCAATGATGCCGGCGGCGATTTGCGGTTCGACCCCGCCGACATCCAACCCGACTACATTCGCGGCGCCGGGCTCGACTTCAAATCCGGCAGTGTCCTGGTTCCGGCCGGCAAGCGCATCACGGCGCGCGATATGTCCCTGCTGGCAGCGGGCGGTGTCGCTCAGGCCAAAGTGCGGCGGCGTCCTCGCGTCGCCATCGTTTCGGTCGGCGACGAGCTTTCCGCCCCCGGCGAACCGCGTCCGCATGGCAGCATTTATGCCTCCACCGGCTACGGCCTGTCGGCGATGATCGCGACCTGGGGCGGCGCCCCGTGCGATTTTGGCATCCTGGAAGACTCCGCCCAGGAGATCGCAACCATCGCCGATGCCGATGCCGAACTGGTCGTGACCTTGGGCGGCCATTCGGTCGGCAACGCCGATCTGGTCGCCAAGGCGCTCGGCACCAGCGATTTTCGCATGGACTCGTGGAACGTCGCCTATCGCCCCGGCCGGCCGCTGCTCTATGGCCGGCTCGGCGACACGCCGGTGCTCGGGCTGCCGGGCAACCCAGCGTCGGCGCTGGTCTGCTCCATTCTTTTCATCCGGCCCAGCATCGACATCATGCTCGGCACCGCCCAGAGCCTGTGCAGCCTGCCGCAACGTTTCAAATGCGGCTGCCACACGATGACGGCGCGCCTGCGCTCCGCCCTGCCCGCCACCGACGCGCGCCAGACCTATGTCCGTGCCCGCCTGATCATGCAAGGCGGTGAAATGTGGGCCGAACCCTACCCGGTGCTGGATTATCCGATGCTGTCGGTGCTGGCCAAAGCTGATGCCCTGGTGGTGCTGCCACCTCATGCGGCGCCATCACAGACCGGCGACCGGGTCGAGTTCATTCCGCTCGACGGCTATTGACCGGGCGCGCCGGCGGCAAGCGTACCCCGTAACGGAGGGCCCGTAACGAAGGAAATGTTGCGATGATCAGCGTCGACGAAGCCCAGGCCCGGATTCTCGCGGCCTTCACGCCTACCGGCACCGAGGTGGTGGATCTCGCCCATCTGGCCGGACGCGTCTTGGCCAATGACGTCAAATCCCCCAGCGATCAGCCGCCGTTCCCGGCCTCGGCGATGGACGGCTATGCCGTGCGCCGCAGCGACGGCGAAGCCCCGCGCAAGGTGATCGGATCGGCGCCCGCGGGTCATCCGTTTCTGGGGCCAGTCGGCCCTGGCGAGACCGTGCGCATCTTCACCGGCGGAGTCATCCCGGACGGCGCCGACGCCATCGTCATCCAAGAGGAAGTCGACATCGTCGGCGGTGATGTCCAGTTCAACGCTTCTGCCATGCGTCCCGATTTCATCCGCACCGCCGGTCTCGATTTCAAGGCGGGCGACATTCTGGTTCCGGCTGGCAAGCGTATCACCCCACGCGACATGGCCTTGCTGGCGGCGGGCGACATCACTGAAGCCAAGGTGCGGCGGCTCCCGCGCGTCGCCATCGCTTCGATCGGCGACGAGTTGTCGGCACCGGGGAGCCCGCGGCAGCCGGGCGGCATTGCGGCATCCACCGGCTACGGCTTGTCGGCGATGATTGCGATGTGGGGCGGTGCGCCGTGTGATTTCGGCATCCTACCCGATAATGCCCAAGAGATCGCCACCGTCGCCGATGCCGATGCCGAACTGGTGGTGACGCTGGGCGGCGTTTCGGTCGGCGATCACGACCTGGTGCAAAAGGCACTTGGCACCGCCGATTTCGAACTCGATTTCTGGAAGGTCGCAATGCGCCCCGGCAAGCCGCTGATCTTTGGACGGCTCGGCAAGACGCCCATTCTCGGCATGCCGGGCAATCCGGTGTCGGCGCTGGTCTGCGCCATCCTGTTCCTGCGCCCCGCCATTGATGCCATGCTCGGGACGGCCGCATCGCAGCGCACCACGTCTGCCCGCCTCAAGCAGGACTTGCCCGCCAACGACGGCCGCCAGACCTACATTCGCGCGCGCCTGATCCACGAAGGCGGTGACGTCTGGGCCGAACCGTTCGCGCTGCAGGATTCCTCGATGCTATCAGTGCTGGCCAAGGCCGATGCGCTGGTGGTGCGCGCCCCCGACGCCCCACCCGCCGCCACTGGCGACCGTACCGAGATCATTCCGCTGGATGGCTATTGAACGTTAGCAGCACGCACGTCCCCTTTGCGGATGGCACGAAAGCATCATCCGTAGTCTGACGAAACGTCAAAAGATGACCGAGGCCGGGCGGCTTGGCACCGCCCGGCCTCGTCAGGTTACTTCTTCGCCGGAGGAGCCGGAGCTTTGACAGGCGCAGCGGCAGGCGGCGGCGGGGCCGGCGGCTTCGGCAGCGCGGACACTTGCTTCAGCGGCAGACAGCCATCCGGCGTGCAGAACTGCACCGAGCCGGACAAACGGTCGACCACATACAGCGCCCCTTCGCTCGGGATGATCTGCGACCGGCCAACGATCATGAACGTCACCGCCAGAGCGACCACACCGCCGATCAGGGCGAGCCAGATTTCCGTGGTGATGGATTCGACGATGGCGCCGACGCCGATCACGCCGAGGCCGATGATGACATACGGCAACGACTCCGCGATGTGGCCGTTGAAGAGATCGCGGAACTGCCAGGCGGCGACCGCACTGGCCAGGAACACGACCCCGAGAATCCCGAAGACCAACCGCACCATCCACGGCGTCGATGCACTCGACACCGTTTCGATGCGCTCGACTTCGACATCCTGATGATGGTGATGATGCTCTTCGGTGACGGGTTCGACTTTATCTTCACTCATGGAACAACCCCCTCCAAACGGCGCGCCCTCGCGCCTATTCGAACAGTGTATGCCATAATTTGCGGAGTTTTTTTGGCAGTTTGTTTGAGAATTTGTCTTAACTGCAGCTTGTCCACAAAAGCCACGCCGATGAACGGCAGTTGAACGGCGGCCCCAGGCTCTGTTCAGACAGCCCGGCGCATCCTGCTCTCATCGAATTAGGGCCAAAGCCATCGGGCCAGGGCCCCCGGGTAGGAGAACTCCCATGAAACGCCTTTTAAGCGCCGCCCTCGCCCTCAGCTTGCTGAGTGGAACTGCCGCCATGGCCGATCCGTTCGGCCCCGGACCGGGCCACCACGATCGCTTCGATCGCGACGGGGGCGGCCACTATCGTCACCATGGTGGCGACGGCGCCGGAACGGCCATTGCGGTCGGGTTCGGTCTGCTGGCGCTGACGGCGATTCTGGCGACCTCTGATCGCGACCAGCCTCGCGAGCGGGGCTATGACAACCCGCCGCCGCCGAACGGCCGCGACTATGGACCCGAGTACGGCCCGAACAACAACCAAGCCTATGACGACAATCCGTACGATGGCCCCAGTAATCAGGGCCAGGGCTACGACAACAACCGTGCTGACGGCCCCGACCGGCAATAAGAGTCCGTAGCTGGCTGGTGCGATCACATACCCCCGATGTTTTGGGCGGGCGTGGGGATCGCACCGGCCGCTTTTTCGGCTGCCCCAGCGGCAGGCCATGCGACACGGTTTGTTACAGCCGCCAAGCCCCATTAACCATCTGCTTACCCTGTCGGCCCAATATCCCCGCACATCCGATCGAGAGGGGGCATAGGCATGACCGCCGCAATCCGAGTTCTTCCGCTTCTGGCACTGGTGTTCGCCGGCGGCTGCGCCTCCGATGCGCCCTATCAGATCCTGACGCCGTTCCTCGACAACGACTTCAACACCTGGAAACAGTCCGGCCCCTACACCGTCACCGGCCAGGCATTCTATAAGCAGCCGGGCGGACGGGTGATCACCTGCGCCGGCGAGAGCGTCTCGCTGATGCCGCTGACCAGCTATAACATGGAACTGTCGAAGCTGCTGGAGACCGGCAACGGGTTCCCGCCGAACTACGAGCGCCGCGCCCACAAATACGACAAGAAAGCGATGTGCGACGGCTCCGGCAAATTCACCTTCGAGAACCTACCGGCGCTCAACTGGCTGCTGATTACGCGCGTCACCTGGCAAGAGAACGGCACTTTCGCCTTCGTGCCCTATGTCGGTGGCCCCAGCGACAAGGGCGGCTGGCTGTTCCAGGAACTCCAGGTCGAAAGCGCCAACAACGCCCCAACCACGGTGAAGGTCACCCTGTCGAACCAGGATTTCGTCGCCGACAAAAACTAGCGGCCGCGCCAAGCCTCAGTCGACGATAAACAACCGGCAGCCGGTCGCGGTATGACTGCGATGCGGGTTGCCGGCGTCATCACTCGCCATGTAGCCCATCCCGGCTTTGAGGACGAACTGCCGCCCGTCCTGCAACTCCGCCGTCATCTCGCCCGCGACGATGAGAAGGACATGCCCGCGCGCACACCAATGATCGGCCGCGTAACCCGGCGAATACTCCACCATCCGCACCCGCAAATCGCCCGCGTTTATCGTCCGCCAAACCGCCTTGCCGGTCTCACCCGGATATTCGATGGGGTCAATCTGCGACCAGTCTATGGCGGTGAACGGGAATTCGGGAATCTTCATGGCGTGCTCCACTTCACTGCGGTCCTACCACAACAGTCGACGGTTCGCCGCTCACAACGGCGTGGCGGATTCGTCGTGGAGAGCAATGCCGATCTTAGCGGCGGCAGGCGTTGGGTATTGGTGGGGCCGAAAGAAGGCAGGGTGAGGCTTCTTTTTGGCAAAGCGGTGACGGACGAACAGCGCGCGAGTGTCGGTCAGCAAGGTGGCGGGCGCGTGTTTTCTTATTTTTGCAGAGCGATGATTTCACGCGCGATTACGAAATACTTCAAACGCGCGGCGTTCATTTTTGCGAACAGCTCCGGCATGAAACGTATGGCTGCGTCGCGGTCTTCAAAGACCTCTATGGCAATCACTGAGATCTCATTCAGAAAAACTCTGTGTAGTGACGGTTCTGTCCGTGTAATGACTTCCCTGTAATTACGCCAACGCAACAAATCACACCTCAAAATTGCTAGATTGTGAAAACACAGTCACATGTGTTGTCAAATGAGCACGGCGCGACCTCGTCTTGCATCTGCGTGCAGCACAGACATTGCACCTGGCGATCACACTACCCATGTAGGTCTTCGTAGTAACACCAGTCATGGAGTGCGTGATGCGTTTTAAATTGTTTCTCATGGGCGCCGCTGCCGTTCTTGCCACCAGTGCGAACGCAACGGATTGGACAGGGTTCAGTGGAACGGTTACGGGGGGCTATAATTATTCCGATGTGAAGGGCGTTGCGGACAACGCCTATAACTTCGGCGGTGCCGCGAATTATGCCATTCCGGATTCGCATCTGAATGTGCAAGGCAGCGTTGACTACTCCGAAAACAAGGCGCTGCACGTTCCGGCTGATACTTGGAGTTCTGGTGGTGCGATCACCTGGCGCGATAAAGACATGGCCGTTGGCGTCAATGGTGACTACAACACGACCAATCTCTATCAGCAGAATCTCGATTACGGCACCTATGGCGTGTTCGGCGAGTGGTATGGGCTTGATCGTCTCGGCTTCAATCCCATCACCTTGCGCGTGCGCGGCGGTGGCATCAGTGGCACCTACGCCGGTTTAGAGCGCGATGGCGGCTATTACGGCGGCGGCGCGACCTATTATGTTCTGCCGCAATTGTCGCTGACGGCGGATGCTTCCTACAACACGTTGTCCACGCTGCATTGGACCACGTTCGAAGCTGGTGCCACCTATCTGCCGGTTGCGACCTTGCCGGTCACGATTTCGACCGCTTATGTGCATGATGACATCCGCAACGTCGGCCAGACGGTTCACAGCGATGGTCTGATGGTTCGTCTGGCTTGGCATTTGGGCGACGGCCATTCGCTGGTGGAGTTCGACCGCAACGGCCCGCTCAACGCGCGCACGGCGACGCTGCCGCTCGATGGCCTGACGCAAATCAACGCTCCGCTGTAAGATTTCCACTTCCCTGGCAGGGCGGTCGCATCCTTCATCGGGTGCGGCCGTTTTGCTGTTTGGCGATCAGCACAACCAATTTTCACCCGTTGGTCACCATCTGGAATGATTCGAATTCGATTCCGGAAGTTTGCGGCGCCTGCGACGTGTCGGCTCGCCTTACGCGAGCATGTTGACGCCTCAAGGGAACTAAAGTAGAACGATTCTCCGTGTTTCGGATTTGTTCGCCCACGGGCGGTTGTGTCGGCAAACACCTTCTTCAAAGGTGCGGGCACAGCGGGCCGGGAGGGATAACGCGACGGAGGCCCTGCGGAATGCTGACCAAGAAACAGTACGAGCTGTTGATGTTCATCCACGAACGGGTGCACGAAACCGGCATCCCGCCATCGTTCGATGAGATGAAAGACGCGCTCGATCTGAAGTCGAAGTCGGGTATTCACCGCCTGATTACGGCGCTGGAGGAACGCGGCTTCCTCCGCCGCATGGAAAAACGCGCCCGGGCGCTCGAAATCATCAAGCTGCCTGAAAACATGGCCGAGACGCTGCGCCCAGCCACGACCCGCAGCCAGGCCCAGCGCATGAGCCCCGGCCATCGCACCCGCGGCACCACGCCCGATACGCGCGGCGCCGGTAGCCCTCGCCGCCCGATGGGCGAAGCCGAAGGCGCCATCAATGTTCCCCTGGTCGGCCGTATCGCCGCCGGGACGCCGATCGAAGCGCTGCAACAAAAAATCGCCGATGTGCCGGTGCCGAGCGGCATGATTGGCCGTGGCGATCATTACGCGTTGGAAGTGACCGGCGATTCCATGATCAACGCCGGCATTCTCGACGGCGACACCGTGATCATCCAGGAAGCCGATACCGCCAACACCGGCGAGATCATCGTGGCGCTGGTCGACAACAACGAGGCAACGCTGAAACGTCTGCGCCGCCGCGGCGATTCGATTGCGCTGGAAGCGGCCAATCCGGCTTACGAAACCCGGCTCTATGGCGCCGATCGCGTCAAGGTGCAGGGCAAACTTGTTGGACTGATCAGAAGGTATTGATCCGGCTTGCCGCGGCGTAGCCCTCCCGGGCGAAGCCGGGCGCTATTGATGGCGGATTTGGCGCTGATAACGCGAAGTCCACGGTCTTAGGCCGCGCTGGTCTTCGACGTTTTCGACGCGGATGTTATTGCCAAGCCATACCGCGTGGGCGCCTTCCCGTGCCGTATCGCGATGGTCGATCACGAGCTTGGGTCCGTTACAGAAGCGGTGCGCCGATACCGCACTGATAACGACCGCGGCCTTGACGCAATCCTCCGCCAGCGCCTCGGCGCGCGTATCAACCGCCACCACGAAACCGAGCAGGTGCGCAATGCAGCCAAGCGCGTCGCACTTCAGGCCCGGTCCGCCGATGACTTGATCCGGCAAACGGTCGTCCCCGGCGCGGCGCAGCCAACTCGCGGCGGCGTATTTGTCGGTCGGTTTGGCGGTCAAGGCGAGTTTGCCACTGTCGAGATGCAGGGCGACAGTGTGGCCATCCTCGGATACCAGAATGTCGGGCAACGTCACGGTCTGGGAAAAGATGAGGCCGATGCCAATCGGCACTAACCCGAGCCAGCGCCAGCCGCGCCGCCACAACGCAATCCAAAGTCCGCCGCCCATCACCGCGGCGACGCACCAAGCCGGCCACGCCGGCACCATGGTTCCGGCGCCGGGAAGCGCCGCCACCCAGCGCGCGATGGCCAGCATCACGGCAGTGCCCTTGCCCATGAGGATCAAGGGCCAGGTGTCGAGCCCGGCCGGCATCGCTACCATCGCCGCCACTGCCGCCGGCATGATCACGACGCCCACCACCGGCAGCGCCAAAAGATTGGCGATGATCCCGAATGGTGAAGCGCGATCGAAATGGAAGATCGCAATCGGCGCGGTGGCAAGACCCGCAATCGTGCTGGTCACGCAAATGCCGAGCCCATACCGCCAGGCCCGCCGCCACAGCGTCTTTGTTGCGTCCTCGCTGCGATGGGTCTGCTGCCACTCGGCGAGCGCGATCAATCCGATCACCGCGGCGAACGACATCTGGCAGCCGGGATCGAGCACGTTTTCGGGCGTGATCAAAATGACCAAGACCAGCGCCAGCATGACCGAACGCATCGACAGTGCGGGGCGGTCGACCAGGACGGCGGTGAACATGATCGCCAGCATCACCCAGGACCGCACCGCCGGGGCTTCGCAGCCGCTGATGAGGAGATAAAACGTCGATCCCAACAGCGCGCCCACCGCCGCCCATTTCTTGATCGGGTGGCGCAGCACGTATGTGTTTGTTTATTAACAATATTTTTTGGTGACATTTTATTATGTGCGAGAGAATGTGTGAACGTCTTAGCGTCGAACGAGGCAATTTTGGCCTCAACCGGCCGACAGGCGTCAGAGAAAATTTGAGATCTGTTTAGCGAGTACTTTACCCGGTGGTTCCTGCGGTGCGGCTTTCGATGAGCGTGGACTTGCCCACGCCAGTTTTGCCGATAACGTACAGGTGCGAGAGACGATCCGTTTGCTTGATACCGAACAGGGTACCGCGATTGCGGAAGTTGGTGCGGGCAAAATACGAAATCTCGTTGTCAAACTGATTTGGCATCCGTCGATGCTCTCATACAAACCAATCCGCAAGAAGAAGGAAATAGTTGACGGGATGGCAGGCGCGCTTGCTCTTCCTGCTCTAATTGTTTCTGCCACGGCCAAATTCAGTAGAATACGCTATGCCGGTGAGGCGAGATCGCATCATGTTCAATACCGTGCGAAGTGGGGTTTCGCCCTTACGAAGAAACTTGACCCCAAGAGACTCAATTTCATGGATTATTCTCTGTTCGCTTACCACGCTAAGGCAGAATACGTCCGTTTTCGGATACAGGCGCGTGATCTTCTTGCAAAGCAAAATTCCTGCTTCGTGGCTTCCTGTCTCAGCCTCAAATTCCGCGCCAGGAGGCATCATGATATCCACCGAGGCTAAGTCAACTTTTTCGCGCTTGAATATGTTCAAGGCATCCTCAACGGATGTTGCCTTTAGAACGCGATAGTTCTCGTGCTCCAAAGCATCAGCTAGGGCTTCAAGAAAGCCTTGTTCGTCATCAACTAGCAGTACGGTCTTTTGGGTCACGCACTCGTGCCTTTCCTTCGAGTCCTTTGACCGACAGGGTGACAGCAAACGTGACAAAGCCATGTTTGGTCATGTTAGCTGTGATCTTTCCCTCGTGAAGCTCGACTATTCGCCTCGCGATGTAGAGGCCAAATCCGGTGCCTGCAGGATACTTGTTCTTCGCCTCCGGACTCCGAAAGCCACGCTCGAATACGTCCGCAAAGTTCTTCGGCAGCGGTATTCCCCGATTGGTGACTTCAACTGTCACTGTACCAGCAGAAGAATCGTGGATCCCGGTAATGCGTATCTCCGAGTCCGAGTCCGAGTATTTGACCGCGTTCTCGATGATATTACTGAAGGCTTGGCTTATCAGAGGTTTCATAACAAGAACGGGCGGCGCTTTTTCGAAGGTAGTGCTATCCACCCCGATTTGAATACTCTTGTCCCACCCCAATGGCTGGAAGTCGTCAGCTAAATTTATCAAGAGCGGGCACAGTGGTACCGACTGCAGCGGCTCTTTCAGTGCCGTGAGTGCATGATCCTCCTCAAGGTTGGACATCAGCGCGAAGTTCTTCGCCAAGTGCACGGCGATTGTGGATTGCGAATAGATTGACCGAAGCACCTTCTTCGCGCGGTCGACGCTCAAGCGTGCTTCTGTAAGATTCTCTATGTGCCACTTAATGGCATTAAGTGGCGCTACCAGTTGATGCGACACGTTTTGCAGGTATGTAACTTGTTCTGCTTTGACTTTCTCAAGTTGCCGCGTCAGGTTTTCACATTTGCGTTCAAGTTCTAGGACCCGCCGCTCGGGATCATCAACAGAGGACATGTGAAATCTCCCGTCGGATTTGCTCACCCGCGGCCGCCACACCGCTTGAAATGTCAACGTATATTACGCCGGAGATATCGCTCGGAAGATCGAGGTTTCCTTTATGTAGTAGTAACACCTGCCCAGAACGACGGCCGAGCACTCCCAAAAAGTAGCCTAATTCGAATATCACGTTTTGGCGGGCGCGCCGCTTTTCATTGTTCGAACTGCTATCCGGTGCCAATTGGTCATCGGGGGTCAAAAGGACAAAAACGAGATCAGTCTCTGAGGCTGCGTCCTCAAATTTCTCGATTATCGTTCTACCGAGGTTTGGTAATTCATGAAGAATCAGAGGCTCTGGCAGCTTTAGGGTGTTCTGTAAGTAGTTCTTCAGCGAAAGCTTCTCAACATCGTCATGGCCATGAACGATAAAACACTTTGTGGCAGCGTTGACTTGGGAGCGGCCGAGCCTCCTGTCCACATGTTGAATCAAGTCTCCCAAACTTGGAGTCCCCCATTTTGAGAGAAACTCCGTATTTGACATCTGGGACACCATCTCGATTAGGTCGCGGTCAGCTGTCGCCGAGAACACGATGACGGGTAGAGTTGGTTTCGACTCGCGGACCTTACGCAGTATCTCCATGCCAGTTTCCATATCGCCCGTGATTTTCACAGGACTGGCACTGGGTGGCCGCGCCATGATCACGTCAAGTATGACGAGGTCGGCCGACACAATCTCAGAGATCGTCGCCAACGCGGCATCAGCCGAATTGATCCTCCGTGCCTCATAACCTCGATCAGCTAGTCGCTCCACAATGAGTTCGGTGGCGAAGTCGTCGTCAATCAAAACGATTTTGGGCATGGATGCAGGTCACCAAGAACCCAACTTCAATTGTTGGTTGCGAGCACCGTAGACCTCAGTTAATTCGCTTGTCGAGCTTTTGTTGTGTCGAGTATGGCAAAGCCATCTGTTTGGAGCAGTTGGATTGGAGGAATTCAAAGTTACGCTAGGCGCGGGCGTGATTGCGGTCCCATACTTGCCGTTCAGAATAGGTCGCAAATACGTTGAGTCGAGGTGTTGCGTGGTGGCGTTAAGTCGGACCTATCTTTTTCGGACATCGACCTTTCAGCTGAAAGGCATCACCAAGAATCACCCACGGCGCCTCTCGCCCCTTTGAGCACGGGCTTACCCCCTTGCCGCGTCTGAAGATCACCAGATGAGACGGTATCGGCGCTAAACGGTCTACTCGGCGTCCCGTCGATCATCAATTTCAGATAGATGTGGCGGTTGGGGAGGTTCAGCAGGTCTTCGACCTCAAACTTCGGCTGGAACTCCCGTGCAAGGTATGGGGCGTCTTCCGCCCCGACACGAAATGAGATGAGTGTTCCGGCGTTCCCAAGCACCGCAGATCGTATCTCCGGCTCGATTTGCGCGAGGTGCTGATTCGCGAGCGTCAATCCGACACCGTACTTGCGTAGCTCGGGGAGCATATTGGCGAGCATAAGCGTGGTGAAGGATTGAAATTCGTCCACGTAGATGAAGTACGGGCGGCGCTCATCGCTATCTGCCCGCGAGAGCGCGGCAAGCGAGAGCGTTGAGAGTACAAGGGAGCCAAGCAGGAGCGCACTATCCTCACCGAGCCGCCCTTTGGAGACATTCACCAACAGCACATCGCCCTTGTCCATCATGGAGCGGAACTTCAGGTCGATTTGTGGCTTCACGAGGATGCGGTGAAGCGTCGGGTCAGAGAGTAGCGCCCCGAGCTTGTTCTGAATCGGCGCTACCGTGTCCGCCTTTTGGCGGAAGTGGTACTGCTCGAATTCATAGAGCCAAAAGCGGCGCACGATGTCGTTGCGAATCGACCGCGTGATGGACTTTCTGAACTTCTCGTCTGCATAGAGCCGCAGAATGTCCGGCAATCTCGCTTCTTCTTGTTCGAGAAGGGCATACAGCGAATTTCGCAGCACGTGCTCCATACGAACGCCCCACGCGTCCGGCCAGAGCTTCCTGAGGGTTTCAATTAAACCGGAAGCCGCAAGCGGTATTTTATCGTCTCGCACTCTTCGCAAGGGATTGTATCCGAACGGTTGGTCGCCATCTGGCGCGTTCAGATACGCGACGCGGTCCTGCCCTCTGGCTACCGCGTCTTGCGCGACCCTTTCCACAAGGTCGCCATGAGGATCAATCAGCGCAAAGCCACGCCCTGCTGCCAGGTCTTGCTTCGCGAGGGTTTCGATGAGCGTGGACTTTCCCACGCCGGTCTTCCCGATGACGTACACGTGCGAAAGACGATCCGCTTGTTTGATGCCGAATGGAACGTGCGTTGCGCGATGGTTCGTCTGAGCGAAATATGATATGTCCGATTGGCGAAACATCCGTCCATGATCTAGGAAATAATCCACACACGAAAGGCGGCACAATGGGATGCTCTGTCCCAATTTTCAGAGTATCATCGGTGATATGGGGACTTTAGGGACTTCTCATGCGGCCTTATCAAGACCATTATTTGATACGCCATGGTTTTGTTCACCCCACTGCAAAGGCGAGACTGATAATTTTTCCTCAGCGGCCATTTTGAAAATTTCAAAGATTATTTCGGCGCGAGTTCGAACACCATCACGATGTGGGTCACAGTCACTCGCTTTCGGCAGATTTAGGAGCTCTTGAAACGGAGATTTCAGCGTAATTGCTGGTTCTTTTCCGCATACGGAGCAGTTCGAGGTTGTCGCAGAAACAATATCGCGCTTTTCCGGCAATAATCCCGTTTCATAGCGCAGCTGCGCCACATTCGAGAGTTCGAGGTCTTCGGCAATTATATCGGCGACAGACGGTTCATTCGCAGTCTTCTCTAGCCTATCCAAATAGTTGCGCTTCTCGTTTAGGAGTTGCGCTTTACGCGCATCGAACACACTCTTCTCAATCAAACCATCAATCAGTGCATCAGTGAGACGTGCAAGGCGTTCATCACAGTGCGCTACCTGAAGGCGCAATACCTTATCACGCTCCGACTTCTCGGTACCGGTTGCTCCTCGCAATCTCTCAATCATGTCCCTCAAGTCCCCAAGCTCCCCAACATCGAGAATGAGACCCGCAAAGCATTCTCGATACGCCGTGTTCATCTTCGGTTCGTTGACGATAGTTCCGCGACACGCAGGGGCGTGGCAACGGTAATAGATATATCGCCCCTTCTTGCATTCGCCGATCATCACGCTATTGCAATGGGCGCATCGGATCATCCGCCGAAAAAGGAAATCGTGCCGAAGCGGCATCACGCCGTCCTTGCGACCGCGCAGTACCATCTGCACGGCGTCGTACAACCTCGTTGAAATAATCGGCTTGTGAATACCTTCAAACGTTTCGTTGGTCTTCCGAATATGGATTAGACCTTTGTAGAAAGGATTGTTGAGTATCGTGGTGAAACCGTTCAGCGACACCGACGTATTGCACCTCCCTCGCAGACCGCGACGGTTCATCTCTGCCTGTAGCGTGTGAAAATTCCACTCTCCGGTCGCATACAATTCAAACACCTGACGAACGAGCGGTCCTTGCATTGGGTCTATTTCTTTCGGTTTTCCGCGTCCCATATCACAATAACCTATGGGCGCACGAAGCGGATAGATTCCTTGCTTCAAGCGCCCATAGAATCCTTTGCGCGTCTCTTCCCGCAAATTGCGAATGAAATCCGCCGCTACGACGGCTTGAATGTCAGCCGATAGCCGTCCGCCGCGTGAACGCAAGTCGAGCGCATCGTGGGCGAAATGCACATCCACGCCTCGGTCAATAAGTTCACCGAGGTCAGCCCAATCCCGCAGATTGCGCGCACTGCGGTCAATTTTGTGGATGATAATCCCGTCGGCTTTGTTGCGACTAAGATCGGAAAGCATTCGTGCAAATATACGCCGCCCGCGCTTTGCAGCAGTTTCTCGCTCCTCGTACCACGAGACAATCGCAAGCCCGGCACGCTGCGCGTATGCTTCAATCGCCGCCTTCTGTTCCTGAAGCGAGACGCCAGACGCGCCTTGTCGTTGAGTGGAAACACGGATGTATCCGAAATATCGCTTCATAGGGCACGAGCTACGGCTCGTGCACTGATTCTACACTCTCCAAATCTATATCGCGACTCGCCGCACGCCGTTCGTCGGCTATTCGTGTGTAAATCCTGAGCAGCGCGGCGGCGAAGGCATACAGATTCTCTCGCGCCACCTCGCGCTCTTCCGCGCTCGCATTCGGCATCGCGCGGTCAAGGATAACGTCACCCGGCTCTCGCTTCCCTTCATACATTCTCAGAGCGTCTCACGCGGCACACCAATGCACGAGACGACAGAATGGGATTTTCCGACACGTTATGCCGTCTCGCAACAATGAGGCAGTCTCCGCTATCGTTGACTACATATGAACAGCTCACCATCATCGAAAAAGAACCGCATCCCAACCGTGTCGCGTGTTGCGGGCGATACGCTCGTAGAACTCGTGTACGACCCCAAGAAGCGGCAGACTGCTCTCGCCGTCTCTCGTTTCGGCGGACTCTGGAATATCGAGCAAGAGGTGACGATTGATACCGGGGAGATACTTGTCCCCTATGCCGCGAGCAACAATCTAATCGCCAATGAGTGCGTACTTCTGCCGTCAATGCCAATTGAGTACGGCTTCAAGGACGAACTTATTGCCGACATTCGCGCATTCCTCCACCGGTACGTTGATCTCTCACCGGTGTTTGAACTGATCGCCGCGCATTATGTGCTACTCACTTGGGTATACGACGCCTTTGGCGAGTTGCCATATCTGCGACTTCGCGGCGACTACGGCACCGGCAAGACGCGCGGGCTCATTGCCATCGGCTCCCTCTGTTACAAATCCTTCTTCGCGTCCGGTGCCTCGACCGTCTCGCCGATATTTCACACGCTCGACGCGTTCGGCGGCACGCTCGTCCTCGACGAGGCTGACCTGCCGTATAGCGACGCAAAGGCGGACCTAGTGAAGATTCTCAACAACGGCACCGTGAAGGGAATGCCGGTGCTACGCACCATCGTGAACCGAAACAAGGAGTTCAACCCCTACGCGTTCAAAGTCTTCGGTCCAAAGATTATTGCGACTCGCGAACGCTTTCACGACCCAGCGCTCGAAAGTCGCTTCCTTACCGAAATCACCGGCACCCGCCCCTTGCGCGAGGATATTCCGATTCATCTGCCGCCCGCACTCAAAGAGGAAGCGCTTACGCTTCGCAACCGCCTTCTACACTTCCGATTCGCCGAGTTCTTTGGCGCCAAGACCGACTTGTCCGCTCTTATGGACGGCGTCGATCCACGCCTTAATCAGACAGCAATCTCCCTCCTCAGTCTGGTGGACGATGCCGCAGAGCGCACCACTATTCAATCCGCGTTTATCGACCAGAACGCCGACACGCAGATGGAACGGCGGGAAAGCATGGATGGTGGTGTCATGGCCGCGGCACTCACTGCATTTGCGGAGAGTACAAACGGGTCTGCAACAGTGAAAGACATCACGACACGGTTCAATGCCGAATGCCGTCAGGAATACGGCTACGCAGTATCAAACAAATGGATAGGTCACGTTCTGCGCACACGCTTTGGTCTCCGGACGCGCAAGTCAAACGGCATCTATGTCGTACCGGCATCGGAGTTACCTGCGCTCACTACATTCGCCTCACGGTACGGAATCACAACGGCGACGGATTCCGCTAACGAGTGATCGAATGCAGCACACATCGTCGTTATCCACAGTGCAAAGGGACAGCATGTCCCATTTTACCGTCTAGTGTGAGAAGTATGTTCCCTGAAATGATAAACAATGCCCCGCCTTACTCGGCGCGGGCACACTGATCTATGCCACGCACCCGGCTCACCAACTATTTGCGCACCGAACGCTTGCGTTCCGGATTGTCTCAAGAAGAACTCGGAGAACTGCTTGGCCTCAGCCGGAGTGCCATCACCAAGATGGAGGGCAAGCGAAATCCGAGCGCCCAACTTATCATCTCGGCAAATATCGTGTTTGACCGCCATCCGCACCACTTGTTCCCTGAACAGTATGATGCGCTCCAGCACGACATCCTTTCAAGAGCACGTTCGATGACGGAACGGTTTGCCGATTGCGCGGATGCGCCGTCACAACGCAAATATACCTGTCTGTGCGAATTAATTACCCGCATACAATCATCACCGTCTTTATGACCCCTACTGCCACCGCCCCGTCTCATTACACCGGTCTCGTCCTTGCCGCACATCCAACCTCGCGCGGATTCGGCTGGGTATTATTCGAAAATCCACAGACGCCGGTCGCGTGGTCCATCGTCCACGCTCGTCCCGGAAGGGATCAACATCTTGCCAGCAGATTTGAACGGCTTCTCGACCGTTATGAACCCGCTGTGTTCGTCCTCGAAGCCTTTGAGAGCAGTACCAGCCGCCGCCATCCGCGTATCCAACAACTCTGTCGGACGATGCTACACGAAGCTTCCGTTCGTGCGGTTGACACCAAGATTTTTGACCGAGAAGTGATCGCCGCGGTATTCGCTGAAACAGGCGCAACCACGCGCGATGCCATCGCACGAATCATTGCCGCGCGCATTGAAGCATTCAGTTATCGCCTCCCGCCCAAGAGGAAGCTCGGCGACAGCGAGGATGCCCGTCAGAGTCTGTTCAATGCAGCGGCGCTCGCCCTCACCTATTTTGCCTATATCGGCGATCTCGATTGAAGCAAATCACGTTCCTCCTCCCGCGCATCCGGGAGCATCGGAATGATCCGGTGCTCCCGCCATGCACGGGAGAACAATATGCACGGTACAGTTCCTTCAGAAGCAAAGTCTGACGTATTCAGCAGCATCACCAGCAAGATCGTGTCCGCAATTGAAAGCGGCGCGCCGCAGTTCGTCATGCCCTGGCACGGCGGCATCCTGCCGCCTACGCTCCCAGTGAATGCCGCCACAGACAAAGCCTATCGCGGCGTCAACATCGTCGCGCTTTGGGTGGATGCCATGTCCAAGCGGTACATCTCCGGGTACTGGGCGTCATACAAACAATGGCAGACGTTTGGCGCCCATGTCCGCAAGGGCGAGCGCGGTTCCATCATCGTCTTCTACAAGCCACTCGACCAACCCGAACTCGGTGTTCAAGATGCAGCACCGGTTGAAGAACAAAGGGATAGCTTTCGCTTCGTCGCGCGGGCCTCCCACGTCTTCAACGTCGAACAAGTGGACGGCTGGACGCCGCCCGTCCCAGAGGACAAGTCCATCGTCCAGATCAACGAGGAAGTCGCCGCTTTCATAGAAGCCATCGGTGCCGATGTTCGACACGGATTCCACGGCGCACGCTATCGCCGCGATTTGGATTGCATCGAAATGCCAAGTCCCGAGATGTTCATCGGTACGCCGACCAGTTCGCCAGTCGAGTCGTATCACGCCGTCCTCTGTCACGAATGTGTCCACTGGAGCGGCGCAGGACATCGCCTCGGTCGCGAATTCGGAAAGCGGTTCGGCGATAAGGCATATGCGTTTGAAGAATTGGTCGCAGAACTGGGAGCCGCATTTCTCTGCTCCGCTTTCCGGATCACAAATGAGCCCCGTCCGGATCATGCTGCTTACGTCTCGTCGTGGCTCGACATTTTGAACCACGACACAAAGGCTGTGTTTACTGCGGGCAGCAAAGCGCAGGAGGCGGTCGAGTATCTGACGACGATTGCCGCTGGGAACACCAGCGCATGAATAGATGCCAGTTCTTTCTCGACCCCGGCACACGCACGCCGGGGTCGTTACTTTGAGCAACAAGATACCCTCTGGCTAGTGAGAAGTCGCGCGTCATCTTCTTGCGTTCGTTGGACGTGATATAATAGTGCTGATGCGTTACGGAGCCACCATTCTCGGTGCCGGTATACTTATAACAACCACACTATTCGTTGGGCTCAATGGATGGGCGCGATGGCATTCGCAGAGCAACTCAGCGAAATCCGGAGTAGCGCTCCCGGGACTCGTGAATCTTGTCAACGAGGATGGGTCGAAAACAGATTTCTCTCGGTCTGAAACGAAGCTCTACATCGATACTAGCAAGGGCTATCAGGAGGTAGACCTCAATCTCCCACCGTTTGATCAGATCGATCTACCCTCGTTTGTTGCACTCGGCGGCGGGTATTTCAAAGATAAATCGCACGTATATTTCGACAGCACCCTGGATTTTTCCGTTGTGACGTCGGCCGACTCCGCAACGTTCCAGGCTATTACGGATAAATCAGGTAAACCTCAGGCCTACGGTAAAGATTCGAAGAAAGTATTTTTCGGGCCCGATATGATAATGGGAGCTGATCCTCTGACGTTCCACCGGGATTCGTCAAAGTCCTTCTACGACGCTGACAACAAATCCGTCTTCTTCCAAGGTCTGAGCTACAATGAACAGAAAGTCGATGGAGCGGACCCTCGTATCTTCATTGAACTTACTGCACCTGATGGATCACCGAGCATCTACGGCAAGCAAGGCACAACGATTTTCTGCGGGACATCAGTTCTTGTTGGTGCCGATGACAATTCGTTTGAGGTCGGCAGCGGAGGGGCATGGGCGACAGACAAACAACATTCGTATGAAATGTGTACCGTTTACGATCCTGATGCGCCCTGAGCTTAAGCCAATATCAGCTTCCTGATGACTGCAACGGCGTTGTGATGGGTGTTACCCAGTTTATCACGGACACGATCGCGGATGCTGTCGGCACTTCGACCCATTTCCCGTTGGAATAGTGAAATGTGATCTCGCGGTTCTTGGCATACGTACTTGTGTTTTGCACAGTCATGTTATCTTCGATGAGCGTTGCGATTATTGTGTTCGGATCAGGCTGCGTAATGCCTTTTATGATCGCCACGTGCCCATAAGTAGCATCACTGCCGGTTGCGCTAAATGACACTATGCTCCCAACTTTGGGTGCATTTGCTCCCGTTGGCGAAAACTGAAAATATTGTGCGTCTGGGCCAGTCCCTAGCCAAGTAGCCACTTGATTGCCATTCGGCAGGTTCAAAGGTGCGGTCTTAAAACCCAGAGCAGACAGGTATTGAGCTACTAACGCGGTACATTGGAAGGGTCCGTTTACCGCGTCCTTTTTGCCGTTCGCATCCACGTTCGGGTAGGCGGAAATGGTCCGGTAGATCGCTCCGTTGCTCGTTGAAATCGCTAGCGTCATTGAATCAATCGGGGCGTATGATGTGGTGCCGCCATTCTCGACAACACCGCCAACACTTGCGTCGAAGCCCCATGTAGTCACGGCCTCACCCGTTAAGACAGGGGACACCATAGCGAAATTGTCACCGACTTGATTGCGAGTTCCGGAAAGCGCCGGAGACACGAGACCAATCGAAGAGGTCGGTGTCCCTACAACACTCTGGTTCGCAGTCGTCCCCGTCGCCGAGTTGCTAAGCCACTTCGATATTCCATCTTTAAGCCCATTCCAGAAGGACTGCAATTTGTCCCCTATGCTGCCGAAAGAATTCACAAAGCTGTTCCATGCGAGAAGTGCGCTTGCCGTTTGACTCTGAGCCTGCGTTACTTGTGTTGCATCAGATTGCGAGAGGTGAACCGTCAGCGTACCCGACCTATTTCCAGTCGAAGCCAAAGTGTAGTTGTGAGCATCGGTGTTGGTCAGTGCGACTACCTTTTCAGCGTACGAACCGATTGACGTCGTACTCGTGATTGCAACCGGAGTGGTGCCGGAGAAAAAGCCGACGAGACCATCCACTTTGTCGTTGCCGACTATGCCCGTTAACGCCGCTACGCCGATGTTGGGCGATGACCCGTACGCATATGAGGCGTCGCTCACGCTCCACGTCAGAGCTTTTGGATTGACGGCAAATGTGCCCACGGTATTGCCGGTGAGCGAAAGCGTGTAGTTGCTTGCAGCGGTCCCTGTCAGGCTGCTTACAATTTCCGAATAGCTTCCCGCCGATGTGGTGGCGGATAGAGACACCACCGTGTCGTTCGCAACGAGACCAATCACGCCGCTCACATTGCCCACATCAGTGGACAGGACACCGACTAGGATCGGTGATGGAAGTGTTGCGAGCGTGCCGTAGGTGCTCGAATAGTCTGTTGTCTTCCAAGTCAGGGTTTTCGGGTTGATCGTGAGGACACCGTAAGTGTTGCCCGTCGTGGCGAGTGTGTAATTACTCGCCGACGCGCCCGTGAGGCCAGTAACTTGCTCCGTATACGTGCCAGCAGCAAGCGACGGCGACAGCGTCACCAGTGTTGTGCCGTCAAAAAGTACGACCGTCCCGCTGACCGAGCCGATGTCCGAGCTTGACACGCCAGTCAGCGTCACTGCGCCCAAGCTCGCCAACGTGCCATAGGTCGATGCTGCGTCAGCGACGCTCCATGTGAGCGTACCTGAGACGGGCGGTTGCGGTGGACTAGTGCTCGCGATTTGGCTCTGTCGGAGGTATGGATAGCCTCCATTTATTGTTGCATCCATTGCCCAGATTGCCGGATCAAATCCCGCCGGTAGCCCGGACTTCATTTGAGCGGTCGTTAAACCGGTCATACCAGTGGCAACGCCGGTACCCACTCCGCTGCCGTTTCCGGACGCCTCGGCATCCCAATACCCGTTTATAATCGGGTTTCCATTTACACCCATTAACCCGCCGGAGTTACCTATGCCGATTGTGCTAACCACCACTGCCGATCCAGTGGAATACACGTTGCTGATTGAACCTACGGCGTTCTGTACCTCGTCCCGATTCCCAATTAATCCTCCGACGTACTGCCCTCCTGTTGCGTCACCGGTGGCGAAACTGTTTTCAACGGTTCCGTAACTGAGGGTACCCACCAGCCCGCCCGCGTAGCTATTGTGGTATCCGTTGGAGGGCACTCCGCTCACCGTTCCAGTGGCGTAGCTGGACTTAATGACGCCACTGTTGATTCCGGCTAATCCACCGAGAATGGAGGTGCCATAGTTATATTCGTCAGGAGTAGCCGTTTGCGCCACCGCACCCGAGGCGTAGCTGTTACTGATCGTGCCGCTGTTAAGTCCTACCAACCCACCGGCAATGGTTCCTGTTAGGGTAGTTGACGTGCACACGCCATAGCCGAGACAGGGGCCTGACGAATCAAACCCTCGGACACTTATCGGCATGGTGGAATAGCTGTTTGCTATGTGACCGCTATTATTACCAGCAAGTCCGCCCACATAGTTCGAACTCGTCATGTCGGTAATCGCGCCGCCTTCGAGACCAACATTCCGCACCACACCGCTGCTTCCAATTTGACCGAACAACCCAGCATCGAAGGTGCCGTAACGGGTGTCACCCCAAAATACACTTTGAACATTGTTGTATGTACTGCTTGTGCTAACGCTAAGGCCGGTAATCGTGTGTCCCAAGCCGTCAAACACGCCCGTGAATGGAGCACTCTCTCCTATTGGTGAGAATCCGATGCTAGCGTTCCATGCGCCAGTTGCGGAGGCGTCGATATTGCTTCCAAGAACGTAGTGCCCACTGAGATTGTTCTGCATGCCCTGCAGCGTCGTCGTGCTTGTATCGCTCTCGACACCCAAGCTGTTGATCACAGTGTACTGCGTTCCGTTGATGGAAAGAGTGCCCGTGCCGCTGAAATCAATTCGGCCAATGAACCCGCCACCTATTCCCATACCCATCAAAACTTGTCCGGCGCCAGCGCTATCCGAGCCGTTTCCAGTGGCGGGGGTG
>WSSedL1CaDRAFT_10000462_pt1 | contig 28686 bp, 26 predicted proteins | sample WetSurSL1Cattail_FD_9464 | JGI IMG/M metagenome (IMG submission 9464)
GCGAAAGAGAGGGGGATGGCTCAAGAGTTACAATAAGCAGAATAGTTCGCAGGGGGTGAGTTGTAGTTAGACATTCAACATACTTATTTCAACCTATATAGATTTAAGGTTCAAAATATTCCAGGGATCAATCTTTTCGTATTTTTACAATACTCTTGGTAGCCTTCAAAATTGAGCAGTAAATAATTCTCCTCTTTATAAATCCGTAAGGCTATTCCAATAATCGTTAGTAAGGCAGGGATATAAGTCAAATATGAACATTTGTAACAAATAACACTTATTGTCATTAATATACTTGCAAGATATAAGGGATGCCTTATATATCGATAAATCCCGTAATTAATAAGTGTTTGATGGCTTTTTAATTCAATTTTATCAGAAAAGTTGGTCCCCAAATCGATATAGCCTTTAAATCGAATTGCCATACCTGCAAGAAACAATGGAATGAACAATGAAAAATTAATAATGTTCGGCTCATATTGATATACATAAAAGCAGTATATTGGTGATAAAAATAGCAGAAAGAAAGGAATGAAAATTAAAAAATATGTGATATCAGTTACCGTTGTCCTATTTTCGCTCTTTATTTTATGTTGAATATAGAACTCAAAAAAACCGTAAAATCCTATAAGGCTAAAGTACATATACTTCATTATATTTATTTCCTTCTCAATAGCACTTCGTGCTATTAAAGTGTACATTATAATTAATGATTCGGTGAAAATCCAAAATATTCCTTTGTCTCTATTTAAACTTTAAAATTTTACGATAGCGGTTCAACCGGTCTTTTTCGAAAGGGAAAATCCAATGGGTTCCGAATAATACAATACAGGGTATTGTATGGGAGGTGGGAGGTAGGTAAATGGCTAATTTTAATGATAAAGTATGTTTTAACGCTGAAGAAAAATCGGAGATTTTAGCCCGGCTTAAACGGGCTGAAGGACAATTACGCGGAATTCAAAATATGATTGAAGAAGAACGTTCCTGTCAAGACATGGTCATTCAGTTGGTGGCGGTAAAGTCGGCCATCTCGCAGATTGCCATGACCGCTCTCAGTAATCAGTTGCTCCATTGTTTAACTACTGAGCTGCAGGAGGGTAGACCGGTGGAAAATCTACAGCAAAAATTTACGGAGATCTTTAAGAAACTTTTATAATTTACGCCGTAGGCATGGAACCTTATATTTATGAATCTACTGACTTTAAGACCTTTTACGAAGTAAATCCTTTAACGATATAATGCGGTAGCCCTTTGCCCTTAGCCCGCGAATAAGATAAGGCAAGGCTCTAACCGTTGAGAAACGGTTGAGACGACCGTCGTGAGCCAAGATGATTGCGCCGGGGAAAACCGACCGGATCACCCGTTCGGCTTTCGCGCGAGGAGTCTTCGCCAGTTCATGTTCCAGCGTGACGGTTGATAAAATGATTTGCTTGTGCTGTTCTCTGGAGTCAAGCAGGATTTGTTCCGTCAGTTCCTCATAGGGCGGTCTAAAATAATGTGTGGCTTGACTGGTGATTGTTCGGACAACCTGATCGGTCGCGGCGATCTCTTTCTTAACATGAAGCGGGGAGAGTGTACTCAAATGAGGGTGGGTATAGGTGTGATTGCCAATCAAATGTCCATTTTTGATTTCCTCCCTTAGAACTGCGGGATATTTTTTGACATTGGCCCCTTCGACAAAGAAGGTAGCGGGAACATGATATCGTTGCAGAATTTTTAATATTAAGGGAGTATATACCGGATCCGGTCCATCATCAAAGGTTAGGGCGACTACTTTTTGATTGGTATAACCCATCCAGGCAATATCTATTTTTTCAAGCGAATAAAGCGACTTTTGAAAAATTGGATAGCGATTATTAAATAAGACGGCTATTAAAAGTGCAGTCACTATAATCAATAGTATCCAGGGCAATCGTTGTTTGAATGAGGGATTGAGTTTCATGAAGGAACACTCCAACTTGATGAATTATGGGCATAATCGGGCAAAAACACGTGATTGTTATTAACGTATTTTGAAAGCCCCATTGGCTGAGGCTTTCAAAATAGTGAAATCAAATCGGTTATATCTCAAACTTCATTTGGATATCCACGGTAATTTTTACATCTCCGGCTTCAATGGGTGTACTTACCGCCACGTTCCGTAATGATGCCGATTTAAACATGGCATCCATCTGGACCGGCTGAACATTTATTGAGGATTCGTTGATAGCCAGTACTCGCTTAATGGTAACTTTTGCAGCTTTGGCCATGATATCCGCTTTGGCCCGGGCTTCGGTGACCGCCGCTTCAATTACTTTATTACGCCACTCTTCGGTGGCACTTACTGAAAAAATTACCGAGTTAATATTGGTGGCGCCTGCTTTGATGGCCAGATCGATTACCGCACCGACTTTGCTTATCTCCCGAACGGTCACCGTAACTTGGTTGGTGACCCGGTAACCGATGATTTGACCGGGTTCGGAATCTTTATTATATTTATACTCGGGATAAAGGCTGAAATTACTGGTCTGTAAGTCTTTTTTGTTGAGGCCGTCGTTAATTAAATCAGCCATGATTTGTGACATGACCAGCGCATTTTTCGTTTGAGCATCCTGGGCGGTTGGAGCAATTAGACTAACCCCGAGTGACACATAAGCAATATCCGGGGCAACGGTAACAACCCCTGTGCCATTGACGACAATTTCACCGGAGGCCGCCGCATAGCTACTCACTGAAAACGTAATCATCATAATCAGCAAGACAAGACCGGTCAAACATTTCTTCATAAAGATCCCTCCTCAAATTTATATTCGGTGACCAATCAACATTCGCTATCAAAAACTTAGTTTGCCCATTCTTTCCATGGCTCTTTCGGTATTTTCCCTGCTGCCAAAAGCGGTTAACCGGAAGTAACCTTCACCGCTGGGTCCAAATCCGGCGCCAGGCGTTCCCACTACCTGTATCTCATGTAAGAGTTTATCGAAAAATTCCCAAGAACTCAAACCGCTAGGAGTCTGTAACCAGATATAAGGGGCATTGACTCCGCCGTAGATTGTAAAGCCTAATTTCTGTAGTCCTTCGCGGATTAATTTGGCATTGTCCATATAGTAACGGATGGTCTCGCAAATTTGCTGTTGTCCTTCCGGAGTATACACTGCGGCTGCGGCTGCTTGCACCGGGTAAGAAACGCCATTAAACTTCGTGGTCTGGCGGCGTAGCCAGAAACGATTCAAATCATGAGGTTTACCCTCCGAATCATAAGCCATCACGGTTTTCGGTACGATCGTGAATGCGCAGCGGGTGCCGGTAAATCCGGCCGTTTTTGAAAAGCTACGGAATTCGATGGCGACATCTTTGGCGCCTTCGATTTCATAGATACTATGGGGGATCCCCGGTTCCTGAATGTAGGCTTCATAGGCTGCGTCAAAAAGGATAATCGCTTTATTTCGGCGGGCGTAGTCGACCCAGAGTTTTAACTCCGCTGTTGTCAAGGTCATCCCGGTGGGATTGTTCGGAAAACATAGATAGATTATATCCACTTTCTTCTGAGGAAGCTCGGGTTTGAGACCGTTTGCCGCCGTGCAAGGCAGATATACGATATTTTCAAAATGGCCGTCGTTTTTTAATTTGCCGGCCCGGCCCGCCATAACATTGCTGTCCACATAAACCGGATAAACCGGGTCGGTCACAGCAATGATATTATCAAGGCCAAATAATTCCTGAATATTGCCGGTATCGCATTTGGCGCCGTCGCTGATAAAAATTTCGTCCTCGGTGAGTTCGATCCCACGGGGCCGGAAATTCTTTTCGATAATCCAGTGGCTGAGAAATGGATAACCTTGTTCGGGGCCGTATCCGCGAAATGTGTCGGCTTTACCCATCTCAGCCACAGCGTCCTGAAAACCCTTGATGACTGCCGGAGTGAGGGGTTGGGTAACGTCGCCGATGCCCATACGGATAATATCGGCATCCGGATGCTCTTCTTTGTATTTATTGATGCGCCGGGCTATCTCTGAAAAGAGATAACTACCGGCAAGTTGCAGGTAGTGCTCGTTAATTTTTGCCATGCCAACCAATCCTTTCGTTACCGTTTTCATATTTTTTGCTAAAGATTCGTGATTTAGCCAACAAACCCTTCTATAAATTATCATTTCTGCCGTAGGGAGGAAGCTGCTGTTAAAGGTTTAAGCTTCCAAGAAACGGGAAAATGATGTGTACGCGAATTCATCGCCCAGAGCTGAAATTGAACTGTAGGCCGATTCAAAACCTTTTCAATGTAAAATGAGGTAATACCAGACTTTGAGAATGACTTTATATTCAATCCAGGACTAGAATGAGGATCGGGATAGGGATAGGGATTAGGATCAGGATCAGGATACCGTACTTAATTTACGGAAGATCTCGGCTAAAGTGGCTTCGCTGGAATGGACGGAGACGATGCGTTGCTCCTGATATAAATCGCGGATTCGCATTAAATTTTCGGTGTTTGGAGCGAGTAACTCTTTCCGAAGCTCACCGGTTTCATAATATTCCACCTTGAGCATGGAACTGCCGTATTTTTCTTTTAGACGGTGAGTTTCCTCCAATACAATAAGACGGCCGCAGTTGATGAAACCGATCATATCGCAAAGTTCATCAACCTCTTCCATATCGTGACTGGTTAAAAGGATCGTCATACCCTGGGCCTTCAACTCCAGCAGGTAATCGCGGATAACCCGCGAGGAGACCGGGTCCAGGCCTGAACAGGGTTCATCCAAGAATAATAGCCGGGGTTCGTGAATGAGGGCCCGTAAAATCAAAATCCGTTGTTTCATGCCTTTGGAATAAACTTTCACCGGATCATGAGCGCGTTCCCATAAATCCATCCGTTTAAGCAAGGGCTGAATGGTGCTTAAAGGCTTGTCGTACAACTTACAAAAGATAGCCAAATTTTGATAACCGGAAAGATTTTCAAATAAATTCGGTTTTTCAAATACGACCCCGATTTGCTGGTGAATTTTTTTAGTATCTTTATGCAGATCAAATCCTAAAATATTGACTGCACCTGCCGTGGGATGGGATAAACCCATGAGTATACGGATGGTGGTGGATTTTCCGGCACCATTGGGCCCAAGCAGGCCGAGAGTTTGACCGGATTTTACAGTAAACGAAAGGTCATCCACCACGGTGCGTTTGTCATATTGTTTGGATAAATGGGTAACTGTAATCGTTTCGGAAAGCGCATTCATCATATTCGCCATAGTAACCTCAAAAGTCAGCCTTATGCTTGAGAGCCATATAAGTGATAGCGATCAGGAAAAGAGTCTCGGTCAAAATCACAGCGATGTTTAAAAGGAATATTCCATTAAATGGGTTTGGCAATAGTGCCCGCTCTAGGCCATACATTATTAAATTGGATGGTAATAGGTTTAAAATTCCTTTCCAATGGAAAGACAAGTCTTTGACCATCATTGGCAGCGCCGAAACGATATAGGTCAATGTGGCGATGGTTCTGGCAAATAGAGCGCTGGGACTTAATAAACCGATTAGAATCGATACTGCTGCATAAACCAGGCACCCAAGGAAACTATAGGTTAATATTGCCCCATAATTGACAACGGCCCCAGTTAGGATTAAGGTCAATAAAACGGAGCCGGTGCCGATTAGAGCATTCCAAATCATCTTCGAAGCAATGTAATCATGAAACGTCATCGGGGATACCAGTAGAGAATGGATGGTTTGGCGTTCTTTTTCATCGGAGACGGCTGCCGCGGCTTGTAAAAGACAGACCGTCAGTATAATCTGGATTAACCAGATGGGCAGGGATATCCACCGGGTAGGGACTGTCCGGTTTAAGTAAATCAGTTTAATAATGGGCATATTCTTTCGGGAAAACGCCTGAATTATGCTTAAATTAATGGCATTTGCCACAAATGCAGCTTCCGCGGCATGGGCTTTATCAACCAGTAATTTGATGGGGCCGGAATTGTTGGAACTCTCTAAAATTACACCGTCAATTTTGGCTGCCGCTAGATCTATTTTGGCTTGATTTAAATCTTGATATATCTTCAATTTAAGTTGAGGCGCTTTAAAAATCTCATGGATTACCGGATTGACATTAGAGCTACAGGCGACTGTAAATATCTTAGTCTCCGCTTGACGGTAGATGACACTATAAAGAAAGGTAATAAATAACGGCAAAACCAAGATCACAATCCAGGATTTGCTGGAAAAAAATTCAAAGAAATCTTTCTCTATCAAAGTCAGTAATTTTCGATAACCGCCCATAGTAAACCTCAACAATGTTTTAAATGGTTTTTCATAGTCGTGGGATTAATGATAAGAAAAAACAGGCTCGAAAGAACCTGTATTGAAAGAATATATACAACAAATAGCAACTAAAACTCATGTTTTACAAAGTACCATACTAAAAAGACAACTGCCAATACGCCGAGTAACTCCATTTGATTCACCTCGCTTATTGCTTTTTTAGCTATTCAATAATAAATTAAATAAGTAATTTGTTGAGAATGTTTAAATCTACTTTAGGTTAGTTAAATATTAAAATATTTATTCGTGGAAGTTTGCGTTTTTCCTTTTTATGAACGGAGATTTTTTTATACCAATTAGCCTAGTCGAGTTGCTTTTGCAGTCTTAGTTTTTTTCGAGTTTTTTAAGAAGAAAATGGGAATCAAGCCCGCAATTGTGATGCAGGTGGTTACCAGAAACACATCGTTAACTGCGTGTACAAAAGCCTGTTTAGCTAAATATTGTCCAATCATTGTTTCGGCTTTTAAGGTTACATTATCCATCTGGAGGGCCAGATTGAATATCGGTCCTCCGCCGGCGTGCTGGATGAAACTTTGAAATCCTTGCACGGTTCGTTGGAAAAGCAGCGAAGTTTTCGGTATCGATTGGCTGTAAATGGTTGAATGGAAAGTGGTACGCTGCGTAAGAATAGTGGACAAAATCGCCACCCCGAAACTGCCGCCGATCTGGCGGACGACATTAAAGAGTCCCGATGCTTGAGCCATTTTTTCACGGGGAATCTCAGCCAGTGATATGGTGCTGAGCGGGGTGAACATTAATCCCATCCCGATACCCCGGATGATTAGGGGTATCATAATTTGGAGATGTTCCGAAAAGAGTGATTGAAAACTGTTCAGGTACATACTGAAGGCCATTAGTGAAATCCCTATGATAGCCGGGATTTTGGGATTTATTTTATCGGCCGTCATACCGGCAATTGGCGAAATAAATGCCTGAATGATCCCAACCGGCAGAAAAACGGCTCCGGCTTGCAACGCCGTATAACTTAATGAATTTTGCAAATATAAGGGAAGTATGAAAGTGCTGCCGAACATACCAAGGCCGAAAATAAACAGGGTTACGCTCGCGATGCCGAAGTTATAGTTTTTGAATAATCGTAATTCAATCAAGGGATGTTCAGTACGAAATTCGGTGAAGAGGAAAACAATCAGGCCAACTATGGATACGCCAAAACAAGTCAGAATAAATGGCGAAGTCCAGCCGCCAATATTCCAACTGGCATTGGCATCCGCCAATGCTATTAACAAGCTGCAAAGGAATACTCCCATTGAGAGAAAACCGGTTAAATCGAAAGACCGGCTGTTTTCGGTTTTATATTCCCGCTGGATAATAAAGGTGGCCAGCATCGCAAAAATTCCAACCGGAACGTTGACATCAAAAATTGCCTGCCAACTGATATTGTCGATTAGATAACCGCCGATAAGGGGTCCGAAAGATACCGACGCCGCGGCGGCGATACCCCAGAAACCTAAAGCCACGCCACGTTGTTCGGGAGGGAATTCCCGGGTGACGATAGCCATACCGACCGGCATTAATAAACCGGCGCCGGTCCCCTGAATAATCCGGAAAAGGATCAAAACATTTTCGTTCCACGAGAGTCCGCAAAGGAAAGAACCGCTTGTGAATAACAAAAGTGCCATAAAGTAAGTCTTTTTATACCCGAAATGGTCGGCAACCCAACCGGAGGTGGGCAACATGACCGCGAAAATAACCATATAAGCGGTAACGATCCATTGAGTTTTATCAAGACTGGCGCCGAAACTGGCCATAATCTTGGTTAAACTGACATCGACAATGGTAGCGTCCAATACCGCCATAAAAGTGCCAAGCATAATATTGGCCAGTACGATCCAGCGATAAGAAGGATGCTCGGGATTGAGCAAGATAAAACGGTGTAGAAATTTCTGCCGGAAACGATGATGAAGAGCTGCCAATTATCTCACCTTCACTTTAACCTCAACTGACATACCCGGAAGTAAAGGCAGGGATGCCGGATGGGAACCGATGGCAATTTTAATCGGGATCCGTTGGGTTACTTTGGTAAAATTACCCGAGGCATTGTTGGCCGGGATTAATGCAAATTGTGAAGCGGTATTGTTCCCTATTTCACTGACGTGACCCGCAAAGGGACGACCCGGATAAGCATCAACCTTAATCACAACCGGCTCATTAACATGTAATTTAGCTAATTTTGTTTCTTCAAAATTGGCGGTAATCCAGACATCACGGACATCGAAAATGGAGAAAATCGGTTGACTGGGTTGGACAACATCACCCGGCATTACCCACCGCTTGGAAATGACCCCGTTAATCGGTGCCAGAATGACGGTATTTTGTAATTGAGCTTCAACGACTCCTAATTGGGAATGAGCGGTATTTACCCCCGCCAAGGCAATCGAATATTGGGCCCGGGAAGCATCCAAACTGTTCTTACTGTGATCATAATCTTGTTTTGACAAAAAATTGCCTTTATATTGGGAGTCGGCCCGTATAAAATCATCTTGAGCCTTATCAAGATTGATCTTTGCTAAATTGACACTTTGTTCCGCAGAAGCCAAGGCAGCCTTGGCCTGCTTCTCCTGCGCCAATAGGTCGGAATTATCCAGTTGAACCAGGAGTTGCCCGGTTTGAACCTTCGTATTTTCGCTTACCAGTAAACCTTGGATTTTGCCGATTATTTTGGAACTGATGGTTGATTGATAACCGTCGACAATGGCGTCATCGGTGGAGATAAAACCGCGAATATTGGCATTCCAATACCATCCTCCCAGGAGTATCAGAAGGAGCAACACTAAAACAGGAATTATAATACGTTTGGATGATGAGGAAAAGGTTTCCATTCGGTAAATCGTCCTTTCGTGCAAAAATTATTTTAAATTGGGATTTTTGATGCCGTAGAGGATAATGTCAGTTAAAAAGGCCATTTCGGTGGCGAAAAGATCGTAATCCTGCGCTTCTAAACTGTTATTATCCTTTGTTTTCATATAGTAAAAGCGCAGCCCCCGCAGCATATGCAATATGACTTCTGCAGTTTTGGAAATATCGGCAATTTGGAATTCGCCCGCTGCTTCCCCCTCCTTGAGTATTTGAGTAATCATGATCAATTCATGGTGGGCAAATTCTTTAAATAAATCGGAATAAAGCGGTTTGAGTTGGCAAAAGGAGTTGCTGTTGATTGCGCTTAGATTAAGAAGCTCCTTTAAATAAACGGCCCTTTTTTCCATGTATAAGTGAAGTTTAGCATCAGACGACATTGGATTTTGGAAAAGTGCTCGTATGCGCTCTAAAAAATGGTCTTGTTCGCGGCCGATGACCTCTTGAAAGATACTCTCTTTGGTAGGGAAATAATAATAGAGGGAAGCTTTGCCCATCCCGATATCCTGGGCAATTTCATCCATGGTGACTTTGGAGAGACCGTAACGTGCAAAGCGGCTTTGAGCGGCATCCAATATTAGCTTGCGTTTTTCAGCGGTGAGTTGTTCCGACATTTTTTGGTTCCATTCTAACTTTTCGACTAATTTAGTTTATTAGTTGAATTATATGCTTGATATACCAGCTAGTCAAGTTAATAACAGATTACAAAAGGATAATGAATTATGATCTATCCAACTTTCGGATCAAGGCGATGAACCAGGTGAAGGGGATTAATAAACCCATGGGTAATATAATGACGGGGTTTTTCAAAATATCGAGCGTAATCACTGCAATTACATTGGACGGCACTATCGTTAAAGCCACCGTAACCACCATCATCGGCAGGATTAGCGGCTGATAATCTTTTAAGTTAAGCCACTGGGCCAGCCCTACAACCAAGGGATAATAAAAAATCGGGATTCCCAGATAGCTGGATACTAACCATAGCACCATAAAAACAGCTTCCATACCGGTGAGAAAATTGCCGACAAAAATATAGCGCGACATATAGAAGACAGGAAAGATGAGGCGAGAGGTTAAAGCGATGGATATCGTCCGCTGCAAAAGTATTTATGATTTGAATATGAAAACCGATATAATAAATGGATAGGATTGATGCTTGGTTGGAGGTTATTAATGTTGAAAAGAACATTATTCATCGCGACTTTTCTCTTAATCTTCGCAACAGGACTGGTTTTGGCGGCCGATACCCAAAAGATTCTGGAAGAGGCCGATCAATTGATTAAAGCCGGGCAATACGATACGGCATTTAAATTGCTTAGCGAGGCCGATAAAAAAAGTGAAAATCCGGAGATTGTATTAAAGCAAGTAGATATCGCTTTAAATTACTTCGCAGTCAGCACCATGCATCAAATGTTCGCCTTTAAGGACTTACAGCCCGGTGAAACCATCGAGGATATCCGGGGAAATGAAGAGAGCGAAAGCGAGAGCGGAGGCGGAGTCTATTCTTATTATCAATTTGAAATCGATAAGATCCTGAACAAACTGATTATTAGATTTCCAAAGAATGGGCAGTTGTATAAAGCGCTGGGTGAATTTTATTTTGAGGTGTCCTTGCGGTATGGCAAGGGGTGGTTAAAACCGGAGCAAGAATTAGTGGAGCTGGCGGAGAAAAATTGTCTAAAAGCGGAGCAAAATGGGGTGTTTGACGCTAAATCACTTTCGATTATCGGGGTAGTGGAAATACAGAAAAAGAATTATCAAAAAGCGGTAGACTATCTGCTGAGAGTTTTAGAGCAAAACAGTGAAGATGGCGATGTTAACTATAATCTGGCATACGCTTATCTGCATCTTGGTCATCTGGATGAGGGTTTGAAATATGCCGGAATTTCGTTAAACCTTTATCACGATCAGGAATATAAGTCGGATGCCGCGCGACTGATGGCCCTCCTCTACCGTAATCAAAATGATGATCAAAATGCCATTACGTATTACAAACTTTCGGAAACCATAAGCCCCAATAACTATTATAATTTGAGCGCTCTATTGGAATTGTATATCAAAGCCAAAGATTTGAAAATGGCAGCCAGTACCGCTGATGCATTATTGGCGCTCGATCCGACCGCATGTGATGTAGCCCAGGATATCGTGAGAAGTTACTATAAGAACGGACAAATTGAAGAATTATTCAGCTTTTTCACCCGGATGGAGCAAAAGTATGGAACGCAGGACCAAGTCATGGGGAATCTGTTCTTTAATAAGGCCTATGCTTTTCTATTGATCAAAGATTTTAAGCAGGCCAAGGATTGCTTTACCAAGGCCCGCCAGTATTTTGGGAAATGCTTGCATAAGGATGACCAGGTTTTCAAGCTGATTGATCAGGAATTGAAGGAATTGGGAAATAATTGAGATCAAAAATAAGATTGAGTTTGTAAAGAAATTGAGGGAAACAATGCCAGGGAAAAACATTGTATTGATTGGAATGCCCGGCGCAGGCAAAAGCACCATCGGAGTATTACTCGCAAAGACTTTGGGGATGTCCTTTGTGGATACCGACCTGTTAATCCAGGAAAAAGAGGGCCGTTTATTGCAAGACATCATTGAACAGGATGGGGTGGAAGAATTCCTTGCGATAGAAGAAACAGTGATCTTGCAGTTAAATAATGTAAATTGCGTGATTGCAACGGGCGGCAGTGTTGTTTACAGTAATGATGGGGTTCGAAGCCTTAAAGAGAACGGCAGACTTCTCTATTTAAAACTTCGCTATAATGAAATCGCTCAACGGCTCGGTAATATAGCGAGCCGCGGGGTGGCTATGGGGAAAGGCCAAAAGCTGATTGATCTGTTCAATGAACGAGTGATGTTGTACGAGAAATGTGCGGATAGGATTGTCGATTGCTCGGATGCGGGGATTGAAGAGGTAGTTTTAAAGATTGTCAATTTGGTAAGAACTCTCGACTAGCAAAGACATACAGCAGTCGGCTATGAAAACCAAGTTTACCTTAGCTTTATTCAAATTACTTAAAATTGCTTATAAATATGCTATAATTACTTGAAAATATAACTATAATTACTTATAATGAAATTGAGGTGAGTGAATATTTATCAGGAAGAAAGATTGTACCGGATAATGGAATGTCTGGAAAAAAATGAATCATTGACTGTTATCGATATCTGTGACATCTTTCAGGTTTCCCGGGACACCGCCCGTAGGGATATCGTTAAATTGACCGAACAGGGAGCGGTTATCCGTACCCATGGTGGTATTGCGCTCACCAAATTTAACCAAAAAATACACCAATATGTGGTACGCCAAAACAACGAACCGGAAGTGAAAGAAAAATTGGGAGCGTATGCCGCTAGCTATGTAAAAGATAATGAACTGATTTTTTTGGATGTTTCGACGACGGTTAAATGTATGATTCCGTATCTAGCGGTGCAGTCCCTGAAGGTGGTTACGCAATCTATGGATAATGCCTGGTTGCTTATGGAAAATGACTGTATTCAAACCTATGTAATGGGTGGCTTAATACGGCCCGAAACGCGGTACCTCATGAGCTATGATACGATCAAGAAATTGGATGATTATCGCTTTACTAAAATCTTTATCGGTGTCACCGGGATCACGGGCGAAGGGATTTATTATTATTATGAAGACGACATGTGTTTTCGGCGAGAATTGGTCAAACGGGCGGAACAAGTCATTATGCTGGCGGATCATACTAAGTTTGAGAAATGTTCTTTTTTTAAGGTATTGGATTTTCAGGCCATCGATACGATAATTACTGATCGGTTGCCGTCGAAAGAATTGCAGGAAACCATCGAAAACGCAGGGGTTGAATTGATAACACTCCAGGAATCAGAGGAGAGTCATGTATGAATGGGTGATTTTTGATAAGGAATGATGATTAAGTAATAAACAATCTTACTCTTTCGGTAATTTACTATTAAGACGCTGGAACCGGCGTAACCTTTTTGGGCGTGACGGTTTTGGCGTCTTATTTTTAAAATAAGAAAAGTATTCACCTTTTATGGTTGGTAAAACTGGGTTCTCATGGAACAAGCGGTTGGGATTCTATCCAATCGGCTTGTTCTTTCGTTTTTATTTTTATTATTGCAGGAAAAATGGTTACGTGTTCGAACATTTTAAATGGTGAGGTGAATGATTATCAAAAACCTGAGGATTCCGCTCCAATTCATTCATAATAGTTTACCCTTTAAAAAATTTGAACAGCTTAGTCTAAAAAATAAATTACTTATTCTGTTTATCTTTGTATCGATTCTTCCCCTATTGTTGTTACAGACTTTTTCCTACTACAACTCCACAATTTCCATGCGCAATAAAATTAATGAACTGATTCATTTTAACCTGGTCCAAACGGCAAAGAATTTGGATACTACGCTCACCTCCTATGAAGACTTGGTGATCCAGATTTTATCCGACGATGCCTTAATTGAACAAGTGAAGAAATTAAATTCTACTTCCGATGTAGAACGATTATTGGCTGCCATTGAAATTAAAAGAAGGTTTAGCATCATCTCACTATCCAAACCGGGAGTTAAATGTATCTCGGTATTGGCTAATTCCAGTCAAGTCGCTTGGTATGACCGGGATAATAATTCTGGGTTTCAAAATATTTGGAGTAAGTATTCCGATGTAACCAAATCGAAAGTATATCGCAGTAGTTTGCATAGTAGTCATTGGGTTTTGACCGGACCGGATTCCGACTATTATTTGGGAAACGAATATCATTTTGTCAACATTGCTTTGAAGCTTTTGGATTGGAAAAGCAGCGACAATGAATTCCTGGGGATTGTTGTTTTGAGTGTTGATGAGGATTCAATTTATAATTCTTGCAATCAAGCAATGAATGACATTAAAAAAATTGACAGCTTTAATTTTATTTATGATCGTCAGGGGCGGATTGTCTCATTTCCGGTCAAGAAATATCTTGGTAAGCAGATTATCCGGCCGGATCAAATGAGGTCCGGTAATGAGTCGAATCAGGCGCTTTTAAAATTTATTCGGCAAGTCAATTTAATTGGAAATCGACAACTGATCATCAACCGACTGCAACAAGGAAAAAATGGCTGGACGATTGTCAATGTTATTGACCAGAATTATCTATTTAACCAGATGTATTGGATGCAGCGTTTTAATATTGTTTTCGCTATTCTGGCGGTCTTGTTTTCAGTAATGGTCATTATCTATGTAACCAGTACTTTGACGCGTTCGACCCATAAAATCATATCGGCGATGAATATTGCCAGGGAAGGTCAATTATCGGTACAAGTGAACTTGGATACCAAAGATGAAATCGCCGTAATCGGCTCCCATTTCAATCAGATGATGATCCAACTCCAACAGTTGATGGAGGAAGTGAAATTAGCCACCGGCCGGGAGAAAGAAGCGGAAATAAGGGCCCTGGTAGCCCAGATCAATCCGCATTTTTTATATAACATATTGGATTCAATCAATTGGATGGCGATCGAAAAGGATGAACACCAAATTAGTCAAATGATTGAAAGTTTAGCTAATATTTTGCGCTACAGCATTAATGACAGTAACTGGGTCGTTACGCTACAAGAAGAAGTGGAATGGCTTAATCAATATATCTATTTGCTTCAAAATCATTTTGAGTACTCGTTTGGTAGCGTTATCGAATTTGAAGAGAACATTCTGACCCTCAAAATTTATAAATTATTATTGCAGCCATTAGTGGAGAATGCCATTATTCATGGCTTCAAGGGGCTTCAGTCCGGAGGAATCATTAGGATTACCGGGATACGGATGGGAGAATTTATAAAAATCGTGGTTGAAGATAATGGTAAGGGGATGAGTGAGGATACTCTTGAATTAATATCTATGGATCTCCAGGAACGCCGGAGTTGCAGCGGGATTGGGATCAAAAATGTCAGTAACCGGTTGCGGATTTATTATGGAAGGGACGCCAGCTTGGATTTCTCAAGCCAAATAGGAGTTGGAACGGTTGTAACGCTCATTTTACCAGTACTTTAAAAGAGGTGTTTTGATTTGCGGATCGTGGTTGTTGAGGATGGTAACAAGATCAGACGGGGTATCATTCATCTAATTGAAAAACTTAATCCTAATTACAAGGTTGTCGGAGAGGCTGCCGATGGTTTGGACGGTCTGAAGATTATCAGTGAGTTGAAACCGGATTTGGTGATTGCCGATATCAGGATGCCGGAACTGGGTGGATTAGAAATGCTCCAGGGTTTGAAGGAGCGGGAGCTGAAACATAAAACCATAATTTTGAGCGCTTTTTCCGATTTTTCCTTTGCCCAGCAAGCAATCGGCTTGGGAGTATCCGAGTATTTGCTAAAGCCGGTCACAGCCGAAAAAATGCAGAAAAGTTTGCTCGCGATTGAACGGGAGTTGTTGGACGAACGGGATCGGACTCAGGCTTCACGGCTTTTTACAGTAAAACATTTGTTTCAGGATCTGATATTGGGGAAGACGGAAAAAATCAAAGAATTAAGGCAAATAATCAATACGGACAGTAATTTTGAATGGCTACAACCCTATATTTTAGTTGGGGCTTATACAGGGAACAAAATTTATGACAATGAAGAATTACAGCAGGCATTCAGTCAGTTACTAGGCGCCAATCCGGATATGCAATATTTAATCTTGGATGGCCAAATCAATGGTTTGACCTTGATGCTTGTTGCATGCAAAAACGGTTTAGGCGACATCGAGACGCTTCTATCGAGTGAATTTTTGGATGCTATTCATGGCCGCGATTTCCCCAATTTGGTGATGGGATGGATTGCCGTCGATTTACTGGAAGAGTTGCCTACCAAACTCCAGCAGCTGAGTGAAATGTTTAAATGGGCTTTACTATTGGGTAAGGATAAGATGATTACTCAATCGGCTATTGCCGGGTTGGACGTTGAGTTCATTATTTATCCGGCCGAAATTGAAAGGCAAGCGGTTGCCGAAGTATCCCGCCGGCATTTTCAGAATCTGGCGGGGATTTTTGAGAACTTTTTACGTTGGTGGACTCAGGGGAAATATTATCCGGATCAAATTGTCGCGGCTTTTGTACAGTTTACATCCGCTATCACAAACGCCGTCAAAGAGACGGATTTGGATCTGTTTAAGCGCCTTAAACAACAGGAAATTATGAAACAAACTTTAAGCGCCATTACCATGGATCAATTGGAAACCGTTTTACGGGATTTGCAAAAGAATTTATGTTTAAATGGAAATGATACCCAAGCCGTTTATAGTTTACCGGTCATTCGAGCGCTTAAAATAATTGCCGAAAATTATCAAACCGGTATTTCCCGGGAAGGAATCGCAGAGAGGCTTCATATCACTCCGGAATACTTAAGCATGTTGTTTTATAAAGAAGTAGGCCAAAGCTTTACAGCTTATCTTAAGAATTACCGGATTAATAAAGCTAAAGAGCTGTTGACGGATACCGAACTTAAAATTTATGAAATCGCTGAAAAAGTAGGCTATCTGGATCCTAAGTATTTCTGTCGTGTTTTCAAGGAAGTAACCGGCGTCCCGGCCGGTGAATACCAAAAATATCTTTCGGAGCATAGTTGAATATTTAAATTAAATGACATTACATTTTTACACCTTCTTTACAAATTTAGAATTTCGCAAGGCGCCATAATCACTTATATTAAAAGAGAAAGGTGCGCGCCTGTTCAGTTTGGAAATTAAACGTTAATCTAGGGAGGATATCAATGAAAAAAAGCGTTTTGCTTGTAATGGTGACCGTTATACTTATTGCCATCTTTGCATTAAGTGGAGCGGCCTCGGCCAAGACCAAACTGGTACTTTGGTCTTATATGGAAGGCAAGTCCCAACTGGAGACTTTCGATTGGATTTGCGAAACCTTTAATAAATCACAGCCTGACATTGAGGTATCCCATGTTTATGTTCCATTCGCCGATTTTAAGAAACAACTTTCAATTGGCATGGCAGCCGGTAAATTACCGGATTTGGTGGTTATCGATAATCCGGATCATGCCGCATACGCCCAAATGGGTCTTTTTGCCGATGTGACTCCTTACGTTTCAAAATGGTCGAAACAATTTTTCCCGGGGCCTTGGAAATCTGTGACGTTAAACGGGAAATGTTATGGAATTCCTTTTACCAGCAATTGTTTAGCTCTTTTTTACAATATCGATATGCTTAAAAAAGCCGGAGTAAACCCGCCGACGACCTGGACTGAATTACGGGCCGCAGCTAAAAAATTATCAGGTAACGGTGTCTATGGACTCGGAATCTCAGCGGTAAAATCCGAGGAGGGTACTTTCCAATTCTTACCCTGGCTGCTTTCTTCCGGCGCCAAAATTGATAAGCTGGACAGCAAACAAGCAATTGGTTCTTTCGCGATTTTAAATAATCTTGTCAAAGACGGTTCCATGCCCAAAGAAGTGATCAACTGGTCTCAAGCCGATGTTGAGAAACAATTTGCCGCCGGGAAACTGGCTATGATGGTCAATGGTCCTTGGAATATTCCGGCTGTTAAAAGCGATGCCCCGGATATGAAGTGGAGTGTTGTTAAGATCCCGAAAGATAAGATATATTCTTCCGTGCTTGGCGGAGAGAACCTGGGTGTCGTCAAAGGGAATAATGTCAAGGCAGCCTGTAAATTTTTAGAGTTTGCCGCTGATCCTAAAATCGTTAAAGAATATGAATTAAGGTATAATATGTTTCCTCCTCGCCAAGATGTGGCGGCCGATAAGGCTTGGACGGAGGATCCAATTATGCAAGTCTTTATGGATGAGATGAAATATGCCATGCCACGAGGCCCGCATCCCAAATGGCCGGAAATTTCCAATGCGATGTCGACTGCGCTTCAAGAAGTTTTGACGGGAGCTAAAACTCCTGCCCAAGCGGCCAAAGATGCGCAGGGTAAAGTGGCGGAAGTTTTGAAATAATTAATTTGTGGTTGGAAGACGGAACGGAAAAATTGGAGTATGTGGCGACATGTACTCCAATTTATTTACCATGAATCCGGCAAGGAACTTCAAAATCATTTAAAATTAAGAACTACGAGGTTTAATGCAGCATTAGGGCGGTGATAAGAATGAAATATACCATTCAAAAAGGGCAATCAATCGGTTTTCTATTTGTTTTACCGGCCTTGCTTTTTATGATGGTCTTTATCGGGTATCCGATTATTTATAACCTGATTTTGAGTTTTCAGGATGTAAGCGTGATGACTTTTAATAATCCGGTCAAGGAATGGACCAGCTTCCGCAATTACATTCAACTCATGGCCGATCCGGTGTTGAGGACTACCGTCATTAACACCCTTTATTACACGGTTGCCTGTATTGCTTTTCAATTTACAATTGGATTTGCGCTGGCCATCTTTTTCAACAAATCGTTCCGGTTGGCCAAAAGTATCCGGGGATTGATGATGGTGGCCTGGTTAATGCCGGTGACGATTACCGGGCTGATTTTTAAGTTTATTTTTAGCACCAATGGCGGGATAATTAATGAATTTCTAATCGGAACCCATCTGTTGCATCAACCGATTGAATGGTTGTTGCAACCTGTAACGGCTTTGTGGGCGTTAATCATCACCAATATATGGATTGGGATTCCTTTTAATATGATTCTTTTGATTACCGGGTTAAGCACCATCCCCCGGGATGTCTATGAGAGCGCCAGTATCGACGGGGCCGATAGGCGGCAACAATTCATCCATATAACCGTTCCTCTGTTAAAACCGGCGATCCAATCGGTGTTGATTTTGGGATTCATTTATACTTTTAAGGTATTCGATTTAGTGTATGTAATGACTAAAGGGGGGCCGGTGAACGCTACCGAAGTCCTTTCAACCTTCTCGTACCGGTTGTCGTTTACCGAATTCAGCTTTAGCAAAGGGGCCGCTGTGGCCAATATCTTATTTGTGATACTTTTTATCGTAAGTTTAGGTTATTTACGATCAATTAACAAAGAGGAGACGATGTAGCATGAAAAGCCGTAAGCAATCTCAACATGCAATGGTTTATCAAAATGTGTTTAGTCTAATCATTGCCATTGTCTTCTTATTTCCTTTGTTTTGGTTATTGTCAAGCTCATTTAAAATGGAAGCAGAGATTTTTAAATCTCCCCCTACATTATTGCCGTCCCACTTATATTTGGCGCCTTATGTCGATCAATTTACAGGCCAATATAACATGCTCCGTTCATTTTTGAACAGTTGCGTGATCTCGTTATTCGCGATGCTAATCAGCTTGATACTATCTGTAATGGCCGCTTACGGACTGGCCCGCTTTAATTTCCGGGGCCGAAAAGTTCTGATCTTATCCTTTTTAATCACCCAAATGTTGCCGGCTACCTTAATCCTGACACCGTTATTTATCATTTTTAACAAAATGCAATTTTTTAACACGTATTGCGGGCCGATTATCGCCGATGCGACCTTGGGAATTCCTTTTTCGGTTTTGATGTTACGGACCTACTTTTTATCCATTCCGAAAGAACTGGACGATTCGGCTAGGGTTGACGGATGTAATGCTTTTAGCGCTTTTTGGAAAATTATGCTGCCTATTGCCCGTCCGGGAGTGATCGTCATAGCGATTTTTTCTTTTCTTTTTGCCTGGGGTGATTTGATTTATGCCAATACATTTATGAATCAACCGAATTTAATGCCGATGACTGCCGGAATATATAACTTCATAGGGCAATATGGGGTTTCCTGGAACCGGGTCATGGCTTTTGGAGCCTTAACCGTATTTCCGGTGGTGATGATTTTTATTTTCATGCAAAAGTATATCATTAGCGGATTGACCAGTGGCGCGGTCAAGGGCTGACGGCTAGAAAAGTAAATGTTATTGTAGCTTACGCAAAGGAGAGGATCTCAATGGATTTTATTTTTCGGACGGACGGCAATCGTTTGATCTGTGAATACGATGCTCAGAAATTATGGGTAGAACCGTGGGGTGATAATAGCCTGCGGATTAGAGCTACCCATCTTGCTGCGATGCAGGATGAAGACTGGGCGTTATTGCCGCCCAAAGCTTGTGATGTTCAGATTTCAATCAATGGCCGGAAAGCTTCGCTGGTAAACGGCAAGCTTCGGGTGGATATCTCGGGCGGCGGGAAGATTATTTTTTCCAACCGGAAAGGTGAAACCCTGTTAGAGGAGTATGTCAGGAACCGCAATGACATTCAGGAATTCTGCAGCGCCTTGGAGATCGAAGCCCGTCAATTTAAGGCGATTCCCGGTGGCAATTATCAACTTACGGTACGTTTTGAGTCCAATCCACAGGAGAAACTTTTCGGAATGGGCCAATATCAACAACCGTTCCTGGATCTAAAAAATTGCACGTTGGAGTTGGCTCAACGTAATTCACAAGCCACTGTTCCCTTTGCTTTATCCGGTCTGGGCTACGGTTTTCTGTGGAACAATCCTGCCATCGGGCAGGTGACTTTCGGCAAAAACATTACCGAATGGATGGCCTGTTCCACCCAACAGTTGGATTATTGGATTACCGCCGGGGACTCGCCGGCGGAAATTGAGGAGAATTATGCCCGGGCCACCGGGACCGTTCCCATGATGCCGGATTATGCCATGGGATTTTGGCAATGCAAATTACGCTACCAAACGCAAGAAGAGCTTCTGGAAGTCGCACGGGAATATAAACGCCGGAATCTCCCTATTTCGGTAATTGTTATTGATTTCTTCCATTGGCCCAAACAAGGGGAATGGAAATTTGACTTGGACTATTGGCCCGACCCGGAAGGGATGATCCGTGAACTTAAAGAGATGGGTATTGAGTTGATGGTTTCTATCTGGCCGACGGTGGATAAAACCAGCGAAAATTATCCGGAAATGGTGCAAAAGGGTTATTTGGTCAGGACGGAACGCGGTATTCGCGTCAGCATGGATTTCTTGGGGCAAACTGTTTTCTATGACGCCACCAATCCTAAAGCGCGTGAGTTTGTATGGCAAAAAGCGAAAGAAAACTATTACGATAAAGGAGTCAAGATTTTTTGGCTGGATGAGGCGGAACCGGAATATACGGTTTATGACTACGATAACTACCGTTACTATAGGGGAACCGATTTGGAAGTGGGAAATATTTATCCGGTGATGTATGCCAAAACCTTCTTTGACGGGATGACAAAGTCCGGTCAAAAGAATGTGATCAACTTGCTTCGTTGTGCTTGGGCGGGAAGCCAACGGTACGGAGCCCTGGTTTGGTCCGGGGACATTGATTCCAGTTTCACTTCGCTCCGGAATCAGCTCAAGGCGGGCTTAAATATGGGTATCGCAGGTATTCCCTGGTGGACAACGGATATCGGAGGGTTTCACGGCGGCAATCCCGAGGATCCTTCTTTCCGGGAATGTATGATTCGTTGGTTTGAGTATGCCGTTTTCTGCCCGGTATTTCGCCTGCATGGCGATAGGGAACCCCATTCGAAACCTCTGGGAACCAGTGGCGGCGGTTTATGCTCTAGCGGCGCGGGAAATGAAGTCTGGAGCTACGGAGAAGAGGCCTATGATATACTTGTAAAATATCTTTTGCTTCGGGAACGGCTTCGCCCTTATATCAGCCAAATAATGGAGGAAGCCCATCGGAAAGGTACTCCACCGATGCGGCCCCTGTTCTATGATTTCCCAGAGGATAGGGAGGTGTGGAATATCGAAGATCAATTTATGTTCGGCCCGGATATTTTGGTTGCGCCGGTTCTTTATGAAGGAGTGAGGACCCGTAAGGTGTACTTGCCGGTAGGCGCAAAATGGCGGGATGTCAATTCCGGGAAAACATACCCCGGAGGACAATTTATCGAATACGATGCTCCGTTGCAAGTAATACCTTTGTTTCTTAAGGATGATTCAAAACTGGTCATTAAGGTTTAGAGGATTTCGTACTGGCAAAAGTTATCCGGGTCTCCAAAATACATGGAGGCCCTTTTTTTATTGGCTCGGTCAGAGAAAATTATTGATCTTTTTATGCTTCGTCCTTAATCCGCGGTGTTAAACGAATTTGTTATTCGAATTTCTAGAAATTTAAAATTGTATTTCAACCCATAGCTGTTGTAAAGCTTATCGGTTGAAACTGATATCAAAAAGCATCATTAAAAAGCATATCCTTCAAACGTGAGGTTTTCATACCGATGTTAACCCAATGTCATCAGGTTAAGGAACCTTATATTGACAGTTCTTTCATCACCCAGGGCAGGAGTGGGAAATTTACGCCCGCTCATATCCCCTGGGCTGTTTGCCTATAAACCGTCTTAACCCCGCAAGGGGCTACATTAAAAAACCAGCCTGATTAATTATTACAAAGCATTTCCCAGCCCATTTATGGGGTTGAGATTGATTTTTAAACATACAGCCCAGAGGTTTTGACAGAGCTTGCAGTTCAACTTCAGCTCTGGGCGGTGAATTCGCGTGCACGCGCAAATCATTTTCCGTTTTATGAAAATTTAGGTTTTAACCCACGATAAAAGTTAGTTATAGAGACTGATCCAGGCAAATTAAGCGTAGATCATTTTTTATCCGAAGGTTCCTATTGCATATTCTCCCGGCCAGCTTTATAAACATTCGACACTATGGAATCCTCAGTAACCGGAGCCCAGTGCACTAAGCTGAAAGAATGCCGGGAGTCTTTGAGAATGGTTATTGATAAAGCCTAACAGAAAACCAAGCTAAGCTGGGAAGATTTATTGCGTAAATTAACCGGCATTGATTTTAAAAACTGCCCTATTTGTGGGCAAGGAAAAATGATTACTCATGAAATATTGTGCTGAAGCGGCTTCACTCAACGGTATTGCATCCGAATTTGTGAACGATAAAAAAGATGACTTTTGCTTTAATATCAAATTCGGATGCAATACTAATAGTTATTGGCCATGCGCGAGAAGCAGCGGTCGTCGTGACCGCTAAATTATCGAAAGTGAGAACAGTTTGAATGCATAAGGAAAAATTAAAGACAATTGCTGCTGATTTAATAGGTGTAATAAATGGAAGCAGTGAACCTGGCATTGAAGGTGAGCTAAAAACACGTTTTTTTAACCATAAAGGAGTATATTTAAATCTAATTGATAGCACTGCGGATTTATTTGAATCAATAATTCGGAAAATATTAAATGAAAATAATCTTGGCGAAAAATTTACTGAAAAATATATAGAGAGCCGATTGTTAGATATTATAAAAGATTATATAGATAATGGATCTACTGAAGAATGTTTACTACTTTCATTGAGTAGGAATATTAAGGAGTTAGAGGACTTCAATGATGAATTCATTGTTATAATCCCTGTGGATGGATTAAAAAGTATTGATTTAAAAAGATTAGATATTGGAAAGGTTACACTCTTTGAAATGACTGCTGAAAAAGGGTCAGTCTATTTTGATACTATTGAAAAAGTCATTTTAACTAGTAAAAATACAAAAGAACAGCAACAAATGCTTATTGAACGGCAACGAGAAAGGTTTAATGAGTTAATTGGTTGTATTTGTTCTGAGTATAAAGTCATTGCGGAGCCAACTCGTGCTGTTGAACGGGCGGAACAACAAACAAAACTAGCATTAGGAATAATTGGTTTTGGAATCCCTATTTTTTATTCAGATGATTTAAGAATAAAACTCGCATTGAAAGGTGAAATTTCTAGAGAAAGAAGATGTACTCCAGTATTAGCAACAGATAAAAATAGATGGTCGTTGAATCATAAAAAAATTGGCCCACTAACTAATTTTGAACTAAAAAAAGAGAACTTGGAACGCTTAAATAAATTAAAAATACTAACATTTTCAGATATGTTGAAAAAAGATAATCAAAATGATCTTGAATTAGCATTACTTAGGAGTTTACATTGTAGTTTTTTCTCTCATTGTTTCAATTCTAAATATGGATTTATCATTAACTTCTCAGAAAGAATTATTATCATGGATTGAAGACCAAGTTTAGTTAGTTTGTGAGTGAGTGGTTGCCATCCATGGACAACCTTCAAATTAGGTCAATGGTACGTCATATATCGACGAGTTGTAGGCTTCGGGTAAGGCTACATCCAACGGGTGAAAGTCCCGTCATGCCAATTGCCCGATTCAGATATGTAGCGATATCACAGTTTATGTGGGTAACCGCATATCCATTGCGTGACGTAAACGACCCGGCCCCTGAATGAAGAGTTGCAGCAGTTAAGTTGAAAATTTGAAAACCGAAATCGGTTTTGGAAATCTACTGCTACCTCAACATGGGCAAACCCGAAGATCTAATCCAGTCAATTTTGATAATAATTTAACCGCAGAAAACTTTTGAAATTCCGGGATTTTTGAGAAAGTGAGTCTTTGGCATAGGCGTAATTTCCGATTCTGGTTCGGTTACTCAAAATGCTGCAATACCGTGTTAGCGGTAAATTTGTTTGATGTTTATTTCCGTCCAGGGTATAATCGAATTAGAACGGTTCAGGTATGTTCATAATTGTAATACAACCGGGGGGATTTCAATAGATGAAGCTTGAAGAACTGGAAAATGAAGCCTTAAAACTCAATCCCAATTTACGCGCCAAACTTGCCGAGAAACTTTTGCATAGCCTTGAATCACTTACGGAGGACGAGAATGAACGTCTTTGGGCTGAGAAATGCTTGAGGCGTAATGAAGAACTGGAAAAAGGAACAGCGACGGAGCGACCCGGCGAGGATGTATTGCGTGACGCCAAGGTGCGGCTCTCATGAAGTAAAGTTTTCAATGAAGTGGCCAATCTCAATAACGTTTTGTTTTGGCATAAAAATATTGAGAAAAAGGAATTTGCCATCAACGGCGGCTTTCTCAACCACTATCCCGATTATATTGTTTTAACCAAAAGCCATAAAATAGTAGTTATTGAAACCAAAGGCGATGACCGGGATAATTCCGATTCGCGGATGAAGCTGAAGCTGGGACAGACGTGGGCCAGCAAGATCGGGAGCGACCGTTATAAATATTTCATGGTCTTTGATAACAATCCGTTGGATGGAGCCTATGGCTTGGCGGATTTTCTGGAGATTATGAAAGAGCTTTAATAACGTCTGATATTTGGATATTAAAAATTTGTTGCAGAATTTCAAGTAACAAGGTATAATTGACATTAGACGAACTTATGTTCGTTCGGGCGGTGATGATTTTGACCCTTTCGCACTTCCGTGATCCGATTCATGGATTTATCGAAGTTAGACCCTGGGAAGAGAAAATTATCGATTCCAAACCATTCCAAAGATTAAGGGGAATCAAACAGTTATCCCTTACCTACCTTGTGTATCATGGCGCGGAACATACCCGTTTCGGACACTCACTCGGTGTCATGCATCTGGCTACAAGAGCATTCCGGGTCGTCACTTCAAATAAAGAAACGCTGTTCTCCACGGAAAAGATTGCATGGTATGAACAAATATTAAGATTGATAGCATTAATGCATGATCTAGGACATGCTCCATTTTCACATGGCTCGGAATCGGTATTCCCAGATGGGCAAGAACATGAAGATTTTACCGAAAAAATTATCTTGAAGACTGAAATTGCCGACTTTATCAATGAAATTGGTAGGGAATTCGTTGTAAAATATGGCGAAGTTTGCAATATAACTCCGGAATTAATATGTTCTATTTATCAGGGAAGAAGCACCGGCAATCCTGATTTTATCTTTTTGAAGAAATTTATGGACAGCGAATTGGATTGCGACAAAATGGATTACCTGCTGCGGGATTCCGTTTATTGCGGCGTAAATTACGGGAAATACGATCTGGAACGGCTCTTATCAACTTTGACAGCTTATCAACAAGGGCAAAATACTTTTTTGGCCATAGAAAAAGGCGGGATTCATGCTTTCGAAGAATTTGTATTAGCCCGTTATTTTATGTTTGTCCAGGTGTATTTCCATAAGGCCAGAAGATTCTTGGATAAAATGCTGGTCGATTTTTTGGCACAGAATCTACCGGATGGCAGATACCCTGACAATGTTGAAGAATACTTGCACTGGAACGATGCACGAGTATGGAATATGATCGAAAACAGGGAATCTTCCAACGAATCTGCGATGAGATTGATTGGAAGAAAAATTATGAAATGCGTTTATGAATCTCCTGTTCATTCCGATAGAGCGCAAATCCAAATGTATAACCTTATTAAGAGTGATTTGAAGAAACTTTGTGGCGAGGCAAACTTAATTTTTGACTCGGCTGATAAAATGACTCATAAAATACCTTTAAAATATGAGATTGATAGCGAACAAGCCATCCCTATCATTCTTGATCATAGTGAGAAGCCAAGTACAATTAGTGCCGAATCCGGTATCATTAAAAAGATGACTGAACCGATTAATATTTTAAGGATATATGCGCATGAAAATTCGGCTAAGGATGCCGCTGCTTTCGTAAAAGAAAGAATGAAGGACATGAACGAGTAATAAAGGAGGTTTGAATCGTGGGCAGTGTCGTTAATTTGCTTCCCATTATCCAAAAGATTTCTCAATATCAACATCCCGGCAAAAAGATGCTTCAAAAAATGGTATATATCATTCAACGCCATGGGATCAATCTGGGTTTCAAATATGGGATTCATTATTACGGCCCTTATAGTTCTGAACTTGATTATGCCACCCATAGTCTCGCCATGCTGGGCGCAATTGAAATTATTCCGGACGGGATGACTCAACGAATTCACATGACTGAAATTGCGGGGACGTTACAGGAAGAACATCAAGACCAACTATTAAATGACCGTCAACTTGAAATCCTTAACGGGATTATTAATAAATTCGCCGGTTTTAGCGCATTCGAATTGGAAGTACTCACTACAACCGATTTTGTTGCTGAAGATTTGCGCCGCAGCGGAAAAGAATGGGATGATGCGGCAGTATTAGCAGGAGTCAAAACCATCAAAGGTGATAAATTCAGCGAGGAACAAATTAGGAATGCTATTGCGGAGCTGACAGAAATGAGTATCGAATCCGATCCGAAGTCTGATGGCTGACCGTATGAATAAAATGTATCTGATCCGGGCTTTCTTGTACCGGTTTGGATTTTGAATTAAGTCAGTATGTAAGCTTAATATTTGTCGTTCATAATTATTAAAAAGCTAGGGATAACCCTAGCTTTTTGTTTTAGGCTCTGTTTAAGACAACTGTTGGTTAGAACCTCTCTTGCTCTCTCCCAATGAAGCATTTCGAAGTAGTCGATTCAGCGGGAGAGTAATCGATGCCTTCGAAGCCCAAAAGTCTTTAGAGATCAACGGCAACATGTACACCGTACATGAGGGTACTCTTCCACTGAAACAGCCACTTTGAATCACATCTCAGGGGAAGAGCAAGAGTTAGGTCAAAATAGACCCTGGTTTTTCAACAATAATCTATAACAAAGCCGTGTTTTTTGCCGCCATCGTCCCGGCATTTTGTTACCCATCACCGTTAGGATGTAGACCCAAGAAAAAAGGACTTTTCAAATTACTGTCCAAATTATATAATAATTTTGTAGTCATTTTGTAGTGACGGTGCTATAATGAAAATTGAAATCCGAGGCGCCGAAGCCTTGAGCTTTCGGGAACGCCAGGTCGTAGTGCTCAAGGAAATGGGCGAAACTGCCGAAAAAATAGCTAAGAGGCTGGGTATTACCCAGAGCTCAGTGGCTACTCTATATAATCGCGCCAAAACTAAAGGCTATGAGGTAGTGATTGTGTTGCCCGGTACAGCCCTTGGTATTTCCGGCGCGGATGAAGAAGATAATGAAGGAGAATAATTTCGATGGAAAGGGCCAGAGTTAGTTTTCAGGATAGCCGGGAATACAGTCCCGTTAAACCGGCCAATATCAAGGGCGTGAAAACCGTCAGTAAGCAATGGCGTTTTCGGCCACGCTCGTTTTGGCCCTTTGTAATGTGGGGTCTGGCCCTTTTTGTCGGTTTTAAAATCACTGTTTTACCTTTGATTGAAGGGGTTTACAATTATGTGGCCGCTACCAATGAAATCAACCAGCTAAAAAGGGAATACATCACCATGAATCGACAGCTGGGCGATATGCGGAAAAAGCGGGATTATATGAAACAACCCGCCTATGTTGAAGAACGGGCGCATGAAATCGGGCTGGTTAAACCGGAGGAATCCCAGATGATGGTGGTGGAAGGCGTTACAGACGGAACAGCCCTTGCCAACAAAAACAAAGTGAAACAAGTAGAGATAGGGAACTAATACTAAGTTGCTTCTTAAATAATTATTCAATTGAGAAAGCAACTTAGTATAAGAAATTATAACACCAATTATTAAATTGCGGAGAATCTAAGCCGCAATTTTTTAATATGGTTATAAAGATAACTCAGTAAAACTAGATTCCTATTGGTTAATCTATACGCCCATTTATGTTCTCACACAGAGACGGCAGCACCTTTTGGTGCTACAGGTGAGAAAAAAATAAAATCAATTTTTGATTTTGTCTTTAAACTCCGCGCCTTTGCGCCTTATACAGTAAAATGATTTTAGAGCTATTAAAACAGTAGTAGCAGAGGGGGGCCTGGGGGGAGATGTGAACACTGTGAATAAGTGAATAACT
>WSSedL1CaDRAFT_10000463_pt1 | contig 28679 bp, 25 predicted proteins | sample WetSurSL1Cattail_FD_9464 | JGI IMG/M metagenome (IMG submission 9464)
ATTTAGTGAATTATCAAAATAAGTTCCTCCTTCGGCTACATCTTTAATTTTCAAAGCCGAATAGTCTTTCCATTTATCAGGATAACCAATTTTGATATTGATTTTGTTTAATTTTTCAATGGCTTTAGCTTTGGTTTCAGCGGTCATCCAAGGCAAATTATTAATTCTATTTCCGTAAGCCTCAATAATGTTATCAATCATTTTTTTAGCCTTCACTTTGGCTTCAACAGGAAACTTTTTCTCTACATACAATTTCCCTAAAGCTTCACCAATAGAACCATTTATCTCTTGTAATGCTCTTTCGTCGCGAGCTCTTTGCTTGATTGCTCCAGTTAAAGTTTTACCATAAAAATCAAAATTGGCTGCATCAATAGCAGTAGTTAACTCCCCAGCAGATTGGTCTAATAGACTCCAACGCAAATAAGCTTTCCAATCTTCAATTTTATTATTTTTGAAAATCGTTTCTAATGCCGCCATGTATTTAGGTTGCGATACAATCAAAGTATCCACTTTATCCAATCCAATTTTGGCTAAATAATTATTCCAATGAATAGAAGGTACTAATTTTTGTAAATCAGCAACCGTCATAGGATTGTATGATTTTCTTCTATCTCTTCTTTCCACTCTGTCAAATCTAGGTTGTGACATGGCTGTTTCAAGTGCTAGAATTTTATCGGCATGCAATTTAGCTTCAGCAGGTTTTTCGCCTAAAAAAACCAACATTCTTGCCACATGCAAAACATATTTAGCGCGTTTTTCTTTAGAATCAGCATCATCCGAAACATAATAATCTCTATCTGGCAATCCTAAAGCACCCGGATTCACGTAAATAACATTTTTATTACTATTCTTGGCGTCAGCACCTATCCCTACACCAAAGAAACCAATACTTCCAATAGGCTCCATTTCATTAAGGAAAGCTTCTAAGTCTTTGATGTTTTTAATGGCATTGATTTTATTCAAACACGGTTTTAGAGGAGCTAAACCATTTTTATTTCTACCTACAGTATCCATAATAGTATTGAATAAAGCAACTGCTTTACCTTGATCGGTATCCGATTTGTATTTAGGATTTTTGGCTGCAGCTTTTAAGATTTCTAACGCATCTTTATCTGTATTTTGACGCAATTCATAAAAACTTCCCCAAGAGGTTTTGTCGGCAGGAATTTCAGTTTTGTCAAGCCAAGAACCATTTACAAATCTAAAAAAATCTTCACTGGGTTTTACTTTCAAATCCATGTTGGAAACAGTAATCCCAGGTGTTTTTGTTGGTGTTGCATTTTGAGAATGAAGCGTTGAAAAAGCTAAGATGGTAGGAAGAAAATATCCAAGCGAATTTTTAAAAATTATTTTCATTATTTACCTTGTTTGATTTATCACAAAAATAGCTGTATTATTTAGAAAAATATGTTAATCTTTTAAAAAGCTAATTATTTATCTTCTTTAAACTTACTTATATCTAGTAATTAAATTAGTCAGGGATATTTTTGTTAAAAAACGAAAAAAGTATTCTCAAAAAAATAATAAACTGTATTTTTGCAGCCGAAACAAAAAAGCAATTTTTGAAGTCCTTATTTAGCATATTACTATCTATTATTCTATTACTACCCTCTTTTGGTAGTTTCTTTGTTTACACTTCTTTTAAATTGCATCAAGACGAAATTGTAAAAACCATTTGTGTGCAACGAAAAATGGTCAACAATACTTGTAATGGTCGTTGTGAATTAGATAAAAGCATTAAAAAATACAACGACAACGAAAAAAGAATGCACAACAATCTGGACAATAAAGTCGATTTAGTTTTTATCGAAAATACAGTTGTTGACAAGAACTTTACATTAGTTAGCCCTTGCTTTTTTAGAAAATCTAATTTCTATATTTTAGAAAAGAAACCAATTTCCGTTTCTTTTACTTCTTTTAGACCTCCCTCCTTTTTTATATAATTATTTATTTTCATTTCAATCTTCTGTATTGGAATAAACTTTTCATTGTTTTAGTTACAATGAAAACACATTTGCATGAGCAAAAAATTAAATTATATAAAAAAATCAATGAAAAATATACTACACAAAGCTATACTTTTAATAGCTATAACTGCTTTTATTACAGGATGTTCAAACGACAATGATGACGATACTATTACTGGAACAGGTAAAATAGGATTGAAATTTGATAATTCTTACGGAGAAAACGACCTTCTTTTAAACTCACAAACCTATACAACGGCTAATAAAGAAGTACTAAAAATTAGCTTAGTAAAATACATTGTTAGTAATGTGGTGTTGACCAAAGAAGACGGAACTACATTTAGCTACCCAAAAGCAAAAAGTTATTTTATTGCTGATGAAGAATCAGAAACAGGTTATAAATTTGAATTGACTGATGTTCCTGCTGGCAATTATACTAAAGTAAAATTCGGAATTGGAGTTGATAAAGAACAATGGGAATTAGGCGCTACAGGTCAAGGTGATTTTCTAGCTCAAGCGCAAGCAGCCAATTTACTTTGGTCTTGGTCGGCTGGTTACAAATTCTTTGCTTTCGAAGGAACATTTACATCAGAAACCGTGTCTACAGCTACTTCATTCATGATTCACACAGGTCAAACTGGAACGGCTTACAACTATACCGAAGTAACACTAGATTTACCAACAAAAGCATTGGTTAGAAGCAATATCAGCCCTGATGTACACATTGTAACCGATTTGTCTAAAATTCTGGACGGACAAAACAGCATCAAACTTTCTGATAACAATATGAATGGTATGGGTGCCATGATTATGGGCGGTACTATCTTGGAATCTATTACTACTAACATTTCTACAATGTTCAGAGTAGATCACGTACACAACGATTAATTTTATTTTTAGGAGCACCACATTGCTGTTTTCAACAACAGTCCTCCCGTTATACGCTATATCTTTTCTGGCGAACACCGCCAGAAAAGGATATCGCTGCTACCGGGGCTAAAAAACAACTTTAGTGCTTTAAAAAAACCATAAAAAATGCTAAAAATAAAACACTTTCTTTGGCTATTACTACCATTTGTAATGAGTTGTTCTAATGATGGAACAGAGGATGATAATTATATAGATATTCCTTTGGAATTCGCAGTTCCGTCTAATTTTCCTGCTTTAGCCTACAATATTGATTTGAATAAGCCAACCGAAAAAGGCTTCGAATTAGGTAAAAAAATATTCTATGACGGTCGTTTGGCTTCAGATGGATTGGTTTCTTGTGGATTTTGTCACATCCAAGCCAATGCTTTTACACATCACGGACACACTGTAAGTCATGGTGTAGATGATGCTATTGGGACTAGAAATGCGACTCCTATTCAGAATATGGCTTTTCAAACTAGTTTTATGTATGATGGAGCGGCAAATCATTTGGATTTGCAACCCATTATTCCATTAACGAGCGAAATTGAAATGAATGGCAATTTGAATGCTATTCTTAAAATGATGAAAGAAGATAAGGAATACCAAAAATTATTTGGTCAAGCCTTTGCTGACAAATCCATCACTACCGAAAATATGCTCAAAGCACTTTCGCAGTTTATGGTCATGATGGTATCATCTAATTCAAAATTTGATAAATACCGTCGTAATGAAACGGGTGGAACATTCACAGCCGATGAGTTAGCAGGATACAATTTGTTTAAAGCAAAATGCGCCTCCTGTCATGCAACTGATTTAATGACAGACCAATCTTTTAGAAATAACGGTTTAGCAGTAAATCCAAAAGTAAACGATGTGGGACGTTACCGTGTAACCGAATTGGTTACTGATTATTACAAATTCAAAGTACAAAGTTTGCGTAATGTTGAAGTTTCTGCTCCTTATATGCACGACGGACGATTTGGAACTTTAGAAGCTGTATTGAATCATTACGATTCTGGTGTTATCGATTCAGAAACACTAGATCCAATTTTGAAACAAAACGGAAAATTGGGTATTCCTCTTTCGGATACCGAAAAACAACAAATTATTGCGTTTTTAAAAACGCTGACAGACAACCAATATTTAACCGATAAGCGATTTTCGGAATTTTAAAAAAAAACAAAAAACAAAAATGAAAAATTTTAAAAATATATCATTAGCACTTATTTCCTTAATTTCTCTTAACTCTTGTTCTAACGATGATGACAATACAACTACAGATCTAAGTGGAACTACTCAAATTAATTTTGATGCTAAAGTTGGAACGGCTGATTTTGCTCTTAACACCCCATTTACAATTAACGGACAATCACTTCAATTTGAGCGTTTGCGTTACTGGATAAGTGATTTAAAATTAGTTAATGCTAAAAACGAGACATATACTGTACCTAATTCTTTCTTTTTACTAGAAGAAACTAATGCTATTGCTGTGCAAGAAGGAGATTATACTTATCCTGCTAAAAAAAGAGAATCTGTAGATTTAACAGCCGTTCCATCTGGAACTTATACGAAAATCATTTTTTCAGTTGGTGTGGATGCTACGCATAACGATAACATGAGTATTCAGGCTGGAGAATTATCACAATTAAACGGAATGACTAATGTATCCTGGATGTGGCATACAAGCTATATATTTTCTGCTTTGACAGGGAAAAATGTAACACCTGCAACTCCGGTAGCTATTTCAGTTGAAACTGGTTTGAATACTAACTATAGAACAATTGAAATTACATTACCAACAGCTTTAGTTGTAAGTTCAAAAACTGCAGCAAAATTAAACTTAAATGTTGATGTAGAAAAAATTGTAAAAGACATTGATTTAGTGGCTAACCCTAAAATTGCTGCTAGCAAAGCCACATTAATGACTCAAGTAGCTGACAACTACAAAAACAATGTTTTTACAGTTAAAAGCGTAGAATAATTAATGTTTTACAAAAAAATAAAAATAAGGATTGTTATAGGATTAGCTTTTTTAAGCTATTCCTGTAATGATCTTGATGATCAATATCAGGAAGTAGTACCGTTGGTTACTGTTCCTGATAATTTTCCAGCTTTTATTGATTCGGAAACAAATCCTTTAACCGAAGAAGGTATTGCGTTAGGGAAAAAATTATTTTTTGATAAAAGACTTTCAGGAAGTAATAAAGTTTCTTGCGCAACTTGTCATCAGCAAAACTTAGCTTTTTCGGATGGATCTGCTCTAACAACACAAGGAATTTCCGGAAAAGCTTTAGAACGAAATTCCCCTGCTTTAATCAATTTGGCTTGGGCAAACAATGGCTTATTTTGGGACGGAGGTTCTACCAATTTAGAATCACAAGCTTTTGCTCCTTTGGCACATGAAGATGAGATGCATCAAAATTTAGAGGAATTAATTCTAGAATTAAATGCTGATGCCAATTATCCTAGATTATTTAACAATGCATTTGGAAGAGCTATCAATCAGGCTGACATAGTAAAAGCAATTGCTCAGTTTGAGCGTACTTTAATTTCTGCCAATTCAAGGTATGATAAATACATAAGAAATGAATCGGGCGGAATTCTTAATGAAGAGGAATTAAAAGGATTACAACTGGCAGAACAATTTTGTTTTTCATGCCATTCAACTCCTTTATTAACCGATAATTTGTATCATAATAACGGAATCGATACTGATTTTACTGATGATACCGAATTGATGATGAAAAAAGGAAGATTTAGAATAACAGATAATATCCAAGATTTAGGAAAATTTAGAACTCCAACATTACGTAACATAGAAAAAACAGCACCCTACATGCACGATGGAAGATTTTCTACTTTAGAAAGGGTTATAGAACATTATTCGAATGGAATTTTGGAATCGGCTACTTTAGATTCTAATTTACATCAAAAAGGAAAATTAGGATTTTCCTTTTCAGATACTGAAAAACAACAATTAATTGCCTTTTTAAAAACGCTAACAGATACTCAATATTTAACCGACAAACGATTTTCGGAATTTTAAAAATAAAGATCATGAAAAAAACAATTGTACTATTCACGCTATTAATAGGTTTCTCAGCATTAAGTGCTACAAAAAAAGACAGCATTTCCATTTTTACATTTCAACGCCTGGCCATGTTAGAAGATTGTGATGTTTGTGGTTGTGCTGCTAGCGGTGGTAGCATGGGAAATAATTCTTTATTGAGTTCTAATTTTGTGGGGATTCGTTATTTTAAACAAAGTTATACCAGCCGTGATGGGATTTTTGCTAATTCTCCTTGGATTGACGAAAATTTCAATACAATTCAAGCTTGGACTCGAATTCCTGTTGGTAAAAGAGTTCAAATTACCGCTTTGATTCCGTATCATTTTCACGAAAGAAAATTAACCACGGGAACTGAAAAACTAACGGGTTTAGGCGATGTTACCTTAATGGGATTGTATATTTTGTATGAAACTCAAAAAAAAGAAGAAGCTATTTTTACACACAAACTAAGTGCTGGAGTAGGAATTAAAATCCCAACAGGTAAATTCACTGAAAAAAACAACCTGGGAAGCATCAATCAAGGCTATCAATTAGGGACTGGAAGTTGGGATTATTCCTTAATTTCAGAATACACCATTTACAAAAAGAATCTTGGTTTAAACAGTACTCTAAACTATGCATTTAAAACTGAAAATAGTAAACAATACCAATATGGAGATCAATTCAATTATTCGAGTACTTTATTTTATTTGTTTGATTTAAAATCCATTAAAGTTGTTCCTCAGGCAGGAATTGCTGGAGAAGTATATCAAACGAACAAACAACACGGATTAAATGTTCCAAATACGGCTGGTGACATCTTATTTAGCAAATTTGGTCTTGAAGCAGGAAAAGATAAATTTTCAATTGGTATCAATGCCATGTTACCTATAAATCAGAATTTATCCAATGGAAAAATGGAAGCCAATTACAGATGGAGTATTAACTTAAATTACTCCTTATAATTTGTATCCATAATTAACAGCAATATCTTTTTTTATTAAATAAACTGTATTTTTGAACTCGAAATAACAAAACACTTTTGAAAGCATTTTTTAGCATATTACTTTCTATTATTGTATTACTACCCTCTTTTGGTAGCTTCTTCGTGTATACCTCTTTCAAATTAAATCAGGACGAGATAGCTAAAACCATTTGTGTCCAACGAAAAATGGTCAACAATACTTGTAATGGTCGTTGTGAATTAGATAAAAGCATTAAAAAATACAACGACAACGAAAAAAAAATGCAAAACAATCTAGACAATAAAGTCGATTTAGTTTTCATTCAAAACACTGTTCTTACAGATTTTAAAGTAACTGCAGTTATCCCTACAGAAAAACCTAATTGCTATACATTAGAAAAGAAACCCGTTTCGGTTTCCATTCCTTCTTTTAGACCTCCCTCCTATTTTATATAAATTTCAGTATCACATTTCAATTTTTATTGAACTGGATTTTCTTGGATTCTATCTAAGAAAAGTTCGTTATTTTTAAATTTATATAACTTAAAATGAAACATATATTTCTGGCTTTGCTTGCAATAAGCCAATTTGCCATTGCCCAAAATAAGCCAAGTAAAATACAAAAAGACAGCACTAGCATTGAGGAACTTCAAGATGTTTTTGTAACCGCTAATAGAACTGCTTCTTTACGCAAGGAAACTCCTGTTGCCATTAGCAAATTAACAGCTAAAACCATCAACGAAACCAAAGCCACTGCAGCTTACGAAATAATCAACAAAACGCCAGGGGTTTTAATGGTGAACTTGGGTAATGAGCAAAACATGATGTCTATTCGCCAACCCATGACAACTAATGCGTATTATTTGTATCTGGAAGATGGATTACCAATTCGTCCTTTGGGAATTTTTAATCACAACGCTTTATTAGAAATCAATCAGTTCAACCTTCAAAGTATTGAAGTGGTAAAAGGACCAGTTTCTTCTCTTTACGGTCCCGAAGCGGTAGGCGGAACCATCAATTTAATTTCGCAAAAACCTTCTTTTTATCCAGAGTTTAAATTTGGCGTCCAAGCCGATCAATGGGGGTACAAAAGAATTCAAGCTGCTGGCGGAGCAACTATTGGAAAAGTAGGCTTTCATATTACAGGAATCTCTAGTCTTCAAGAAAACTCTTGGATGAACTATTCCGATTATAAAAAAGACAATTTAAATATTCGAGTAGATTATGCCATCAACAATAAAACTCGTTTGATAAGTAATACAATGATTGGAAAATACTACTCGGACATGAGTGGCGGCGTGAATGAAGGTGATTTTTATAGCAGAAGTTACAACAGCACTTCTAATTTTACGTATCGAAAATCGGATGCATTACGAACTAGATTGACATTAGAGCACGATTGGAATCCAAAAGCAAGCAGTTATTTGACAGCCTATCACAGAGACAACAAACTGGGTCAAAATCCTTCTTATGGCATTCGCTGGAGCGCTACAAAAAATCCTACTACAGCAACAGGAGAAGTCAATTCGAACAATTTTAAAAGTTATGGTGCCATTGGACAACATACTCAAAAATTTGATTTTTGGAACACTACAATGGTTAGTGGCGCTTCATACGATTACTCGCCAGTCACCTATTGGTCTTATTTAATCAATCTAAAAGCTACTTTAAATCCAGGTGAAGCAGGAAAGCAAACGGTAAATAAATATGAAATTGTTGCCGAGCATCCTGAAACGAAACTGGCTAATTACACGGCTGATATTTACAATACGGCGGTTTTCAAACAAATAAGCTTCAACCCAATTGACAAATTAATTGTTACAGTTGGAGCGCGTTATGATGCGATGAAAATCAAATACGATAATACCTTAGATCATTCAATGGGAAATAAAAACTATAATAAATTCACTTTCAAAGCAGGAGCCAATTACAATCCTATAAAAAATGCTGGATTTTACGGAAACTATTCTCAAGGATTTTCGCCACCAAGCATTACTTCTATTTTTAAAGCTAGAACAGGAACAGGAGGAAATACAGGAATCCCAGCTGAATTTTATTATAATTTAAAACCAGCCACCTTTGAAAATTACGAATTTGGAGGTTGGATTAATCTACTCAACAACAAATTGACTCTGGATTATGCCTTTTATTACCTAGACGGAAAAAACGAATTATTAAGCGTTCGACTAGAAGACAGCTCTACCGATTATCGTTCGGCAGGAAAAACGAATCATAAAGGAATTGAGTTGGGATTGAATTACAAACCAAACGAACAATGGAACTTTCGTATGGGAGGAACCATTGCAAAACACCGTTATATTGATTTCCAACTTTCGGATAATTCAACGGATGAATTACAAAATTTAAGTGGTTACGAAATGCCTCAGGCTCCAAGATGGAATGGAAATGCTGAACTGAGTTATTACCCAAATTGGCTGCCTAATTTTAGAACTTCTATCGAATGGCAATCCGTGGGTAGTTATTACCAAAACCAAATCAATTCGGTTAAATACGATGGCTACAATATTTTCAATGCTCGCGTAGGTTACAAATACCACAACATCGAAATCTATGGAAATGTGATGAATCTAACCGATAAATTATATGCCTATAATTTGTCTCGAGGAAATGCCAGCAATTCACAAACTACTTATATAGCGGCTGCTCCCAGAACTTTTTTATTAGGAATCCAGTACAATCTTTGTTTAAAAAAATAAGTTCCCAAAATGAGCAAGAAAAACACCAAAAAGAAAGATTCTAAAATAGTTAAGAAAATCAAACAGCAGATGTACCAATGGCACAGAACCATTGGAATCATTACTATTATTCCTGTTATTTTCTGGACTTTATCAGGACTAATGCATCCGTTTATGGCGCATTTTTTCAAACCTGAAATTGCTAATGATAAATTAGAAATTGCAACAATTCCTCAAAAAGACCTTACTCTTTCTATTCAGGAAGTTTTAGGAAAAAACCACATTCAGCAGTTTAAAAACTTTCGAATCGTTTCGTTCAACAATGTCACTTATTACCAAGTAAAAAACACTATTGGTGATTTATTGTATTTTGATGCTTCCAATGCAAAACAACTCGAAAACGGAGATAAAATATATGCCGAATGGCTGTCCCGCTATTTCTTAGACGATCAAAAAAGCAGCGTTGAAAAGAGTGAAATCTTAACCGAATTTGACAGCCAATACAAATATGTCAATCGCTATTTGCCAGTTTACAAAATCACTTACAATCGTCCTGATGCAATGCAGGTTTATGTAGAAACCTCTTCTAGCAAGTTGGCTACTTACAACCCAAAATCAAGACAGTTTTTCATTTGGTTTTTTGATGTTTTTCACAATTGGTCGTTTATCGACGCCATTAGCAACAATAGCATTCGCATTATCACGATGATTTTTTTATTGTCGATTATCGGATTTTCTGCCATAAGCGGAATTGTGATTTATGGTTTTCTGTGGAAACAATTTAAAAAATCGGATAGTCTAGAACCTAAAAAAGGAATTCGAAAATACCACCGCCAAATTGGGATTTGGATTTCATTTTTCACCTTAACATTTGCGTTTAGCGGTGCGTATCATGCAACAACCAAATGGGATCCTTACACCTTAGATCAAATGGTGTACGAACCTACTTTTAAAACCAGTGAAATTCAATTGGCAAACACCAAATTAAACTTAGATTGGAATCGTTTTCAAAACGCAAGTCTTATTACTTTTAACGACAGTATTTATTACCGTTGTCAAGTTGAAGAACAACCAACTGGAAAATTCAAAAAACCAAAATCGGATTCCAATTCAAAATGGAATAAAAAAGAGAGTCCAAAATCGGAAGTAGTTTATATTAATACCACATCAAACAAAATTACACCCAATCTTGATTTGCAATATGCTGAGTTCCTAGCCTATTATTTTACCGATGGTGCTCCAAAAGCAGCTTGTTGCGAAATGATGAGTCCTGAAATCCCTGAGGAATCCGAAACTTCTTTAGAAAATGTGAAATTATTAGAATCGAAAGTCATAACGAATTTTGAAAACAGAGAATATGGTTTTGTCAACAAGCGTTTGCCTGTGGTAAAATTAGCTTATGATACACCTGAAAAAACTACTTATTTTATAGAAACAGCTACTTCCAGACTGGCAGCTATTGTCAAAAATTCGGATATGGTGGAAGGGTATTCTTTTGCTATTTTTCACAAATACCTATTTATGGATTGGGCTGGAAAAAATGTTCGCGACTTTACAATGGTTTTAGCAGCACTGGCTATCTTGATAGTGAGTGTAATGGGATTGATTTTGTTTTTGAAGAAAAAATAATCCATATATTTAACCGCTAAGTTCGCTAAGTTTTTTTTGCTAATTGTGTTGAGAAAACGCAAAGTACACAAAGCTTAGCGAACTTTGCATTTTTATTTAAACCCAAATATAAATTCTTTGAGTTCTTCGCGGTTTAAAACTACACTTTAGGGTTTTCATCGTAATATCTCGCCTCAATTCGTTTGATATCTTTTATCGAATTCTTAGCCCAAGCCAAACGTTTTTCTAGAATTTCCGCTTCAGTTAATTTCCAATCGATATTAGAACGTCTTAATCTATTGGTCAAATCTTGAATAATTATCGCTGCCGAAACCGAAATATTCAAACTCTCGGTAAAACCTACCATGGGTATCATCAAGAAACCATCGGCTTTTTCTAATATTTCTTCGGACAAACCATCTCTTTCAGTCCCAAAAAACAAAGCACTGGGTTTTGAAATATCAAAATCTTCCAGCAAGCAATCATTTTCATGTGGCGTGGTTGCTATAATTTGGTAACCCTTATTTTTTAAACTAGAAATACAATTGGAAACCGAATCATATTGATTGATATCTACCCATTTTTGAGCACCCATAGCAATTTCTTTATCAATCCTTTTTCCATAACGTTGCTCAATAATATTGAGTTCCTGAATTCCAAAAACCTCGCAACTACGCATCACCGCACTCGTATTGTGCATTTGGAAAACATCTTCCACGGCAACGGTAAAATGTTTGGTTCGCTTTGCTAATACTTCTAAAAAACGTTCTTTTCGGTTGTCCGTTAATATATTTTCAAGGAAATTTAAGTACTCAATATCAATCATTGTAATCTTTTATTTTGGGGCAAAAATACATTTTTTATCTTTCTTTTTATTTCAACAAAAAAGAGGACTACTTCCTATCATCTAAAAACTTTGGTTAAATTCGTAAAAAAGAAAGCATGGAATCAGCAAAAATTAAAAAAATAGGAATAGAAGAAATAGACAAATTACAAAAAATTGGCCAACAAACATTTTTTGAAACTTTTGCTGAAGTGAATTCTGAAGAAAACATGAAAGAATATTTAAAAAATAATTTTTCGGTTGAAAACCTTTCAAATCAATTAACAAATCCAAATTCAGAATTCTACTTTGCTATTCGCGGTAATGAAACACTTGGATATTTAAAATTAAATTTTGGAGAAGAACAAACTGAGCTCAAAGATAAAAATGGCTTAGAAATAGAACGCATTTATGTTTTAAAGGAATTTCATGGAAGTAAAATTGGACAACTATTATATGCCAAAGCATTAGAAGTAGCTAAAAAACAAGATTTAAATTATCTTTGGTTAGGTGTTTGGGAAGAAAACTATAGAGCTTTAAATTTTTATAAAAAGAATGGTTTTGTGGAATTTGACAAACATATTTTTAAATTAGGTAACGACGAGCAAACCGATTTACTAATGAAATTAATGTTGAAATAAGACAATGAAAAAAAAATTAGTAGTATTAACAGGAGCTGGAATTAGTGCCGAAAGTGGCATCAAAACCTTTAGAGATGGCGATGGTTTATGGGAAGGACATAGTGTTCAAGATGTTGCTACACCTGAAGGTTGGCAAAAAAATCCTGAATTGGTTTTGGATTTTTACAATCAAAGACGCCGACAACTCAAAGAAGTAAAACCTAATTTAGGACATCGGGAATTAGCCCAACTGCAAATTCATTTTGATGTGCATATTATCACTCAAAACGTAGACGATTTGCACGAACGGGCTGGAAGTAGAAAGGTTTTGCACCTGCATGGTGAACTTTTAAAAGTGCGAAGCACTAAAAACCCAAAGTATATTTTAGAATGGGAAGGCGATTTGAATATAGGAGATATGGATTCGTATAAAAATCAATTGCGTCCGCATATTGTATGGTTTGGCGAATCGGTACCTGCTTTTGATGAAGCTATTAACATTACTGAAACCGCGGATTATTTTGCCGTTATCGGAACTTCATTACAGGTGTATCCAGCAGCGGGATTAATCGCTTTAGTGCCTTCCAATGTGCCTATTTTCTATGTTGACCCAAAGCCAATTCAAATTCCTGATTTAAGAAACTCATTAGAAACTTTTCCAATGTTAGCCTCTGAGGGAATTCCGCTTTTAAAAAATAGATTGTTAGCCGAATTTCAATAACAAACTATTCAAAAAAGTAGATAAATCAATTAAAAAAATAGCTCAAAATTCCTAAAATTCTGTCTATATTTGTGCCTTTCGAAAAAATAACAACACAATGACGACTTTAAACGAATTGAATGCTATTTCTCCAATTGATGGAAGATATAGAAGTAAAACACTTTCATTAGCTCCTTTTTTCTCAGAAGAAGCTTTAATCAAGTACCGTGTATTGGTAGAAATTGAATATTTTATTGCTTTGTGCGAAGTTCCTTTGCCACAACTAAAAAATGTAAATCCTAACGTCTTCGAAAGTTTACGTAATATCTATAAAAATTTCTCTACTGAAGATGCACTTTGGATTAAAGAAACAGAGAAAGTAACCAATCATGATGTTAAAGCCGTTGAATATTTTATCAAAGATGCCTTTGAAAAATTAGGTTTATCTCAATACAAAGAATTCATACACTTCGGATTGACTTCTCAAGATATCAATAATACTGCAATTCCACTTTCTACAAAAGAAGCTTTTGAGAAAGTATACATGCCATCATTAATTACTTTAATTTCAAAATTAAAAGATTTAAGCGGAGAATGGAAAGACATTCCTTTATTAGCTCGTACGCACGGACAACCGGCTTCTCCTACTCGTTTAGGAAAAGAACTTGCTGTTTTTGTAGAGCGTATTGAAGAGCAAATGCGTTTGTTATTCAACATTCCGTTTGCAGCTAAATTTGGTGGAGCAACAGGAAATTACAATGCACATCATGTGGCTTATCCGCAAATTGACTGGAAACAATTTGGTACTAAATTCGTTCAAGAAAATCTTGGATTACACCATTCGTTCCCAACAACTCAAATTGAACATTACGATCATTTTGCTGCCTTTTTTGATGCTTTAAAAAGAATCAATACCATCATCATCGATTTAGATAGAGACATCTGGACGTATGTTTCGATGGAATATTTCAAGCAAAAAATCAAAGCGGGAGAAATTGGATCATCAGCAATGCCACACAAAGTAAATCCTATTGACTTTGAAAACTCAGAAGGAAACTTAGGAATTGCAAATGCTATTTTTGAACATTTATCAGCTAAATTGCCTATTTCAAGATTACAACGTGATTTAACCGACAGTACTGTTTTGAGAAATATTGGTGTTCCTATGGGACACACTATTATTGCCTTTGAAGCTTCTTTAAAAGGATTAAACAAATTGTTATTGAACGAATCTAAGTTCCACGAAGATTTAGAAAACAATTGGGCGGTAGTTGCTGAGGCAATTCAAACGATTTTACGTCGTGAGGCTTATCCAAATCCTTACGAAGCGTTAAAAGGTTTAACTAGAACAAACGAAGCCATTACTAAAAAATCAATGCATGAATTCATTGGTACTTTAGAAGTTTCAGATGAAATTAAATCAGAATTATTAAAAATTACTCCAAGTAACTTTTTAGGAATTTAATCAAAATAAACATATCAATTTTTAAAAAGTCCCGTTACTCGGGACTTTTTTTATCAATATAGCATAAATTTATCATGAAATTGCATATTAAAAGCCGTTTCGCTATTTTTAGCAGGTTTGAAAAAATAAAGAATACTATATGAGTACAGTCGCTGCAGTTGCTGAAGCATCCCAACATCTAAAACCCTTAATTAGTGATTTAGGATTAATCCTAATGACCGCAGGAATTGCTGTGTTGCTGTTTAAAATAATCAAACAACCATTAGTGCTAGGATATCTTATTGCAGGTTTCTTAGCTGGAAACCATTTTGACTTTTTCCCATCAGTAAAAGATGTTCATAGCGTTGAAGTTTGGGCAGAAATAGGTGTTATCATATTATTATTTAGTTTGGGTCTCGAATTTAGCTTTAAGAAGTTAATGAAAGTGGGCGGTACAGCATCCATAACCGCTATTACTCAAATTATAGTCATGGTGCTCATTGGTTATTTGGTAGGAAAATGGATGGATTGGAAAGAGATGGATTGTATCTTTCTCGGTGTTATTCTTTCCATTTCTTCAACTACTATTATTCTAAAAACCTTTGATGAACTAGGTGTAAAAGCCCAGCAATTTGCAGGAATCGTTATTGGTTCACTCATTGTTCAAGATATTGTAGCTATTTTAATGATGGTATTATTATCTACCGTAGCGGTTAGTCAGCAATTTTCAGGTAGCGAATTGTTGCTTTCGGTATTTAAATTAGGTTTTTTCTTGGTTGCATGGTTTGTGGGTGGTATCTTTTTTATTCCTACTTTATTAAAAAAAACCAAGCATTTATTAACTGATGAAATGATGCTTATTATTTCCTTAGCATTGTGTTTAATGATGGTTATTTTAGCTTCAAATGTTGGTTTCTCTCCAGCTTTAGGTGCTTTTATCATGGGATCTATCATTGCCGAAACAACACAAGCAGAACATATTGAGCATTTAATAAAACCCGTAAAAGATTTATTTGGAGCTGTATTCTTTGTATCTGTAGGAATGTTAATCAATCCAAGTACTTTATACGAATATGCTATTCCAGTAGTAATATTGACTTTTGTTACCATTTTTGGTCAATCTATCAGTTCTACTTTTGGAGCTTTGATTTCGGGGCAACCTTTAAAACAATCAGTACAAACAGGAATGAGTTTATCGCAAATTGGTGAGTTCTCTTTTATCATTGCTACTTTAGGAATGTCAATGAATGTAACTAGTAATTTCCTTTATCCAGTAGTGGTTGCTGTTTCGGCTGTAACTGCATTTACTACTCCTTTTATGGTAAAAATGGCTGTTCCTTTTTCTGTTTATTTAGAAAAAAAATTACCTCGAAAATGGACCAAAAGAATTGCTCGATACAGTACTAATGCACAAGCCATTCGCTCCGTAAGCACTTGGCAAGTAGTTATTAGGGCGCATTTACTCCAAATTATATTACATACCATTATCATTACTTCTGTTATTTTAATATCCTCCAAATTTATATTGCCTTTGGTAGAAAACTCTAAATTTGGAAATACCATTGCAGCATTAATTACAATGGTAGTTATTTCTCCTTTTTTATGGGCACTTTCGTTACGCAGAGTCGCTGTAAAAGAAGTCGATCAATTGTTTGAAGAGAAGAAATATCGAGGTCCTATTTTAATGCTTTTCTTTTTCCGAATGGGATTAGCCGTGTTTTACATTGGATTTTTATTGAACATCTTTTTCTCTCCTGTAATTGCATTTTTTGCTTTGGTAACAGCTATTGTCATTTATTTGTTTTTTCCAAAAAAACTACATGAACAATACCACAAAATTGAAAGTCATTTCTTGAAGAACCTCAACGACAGAGAAGAAAAGAAAATAGACCGTCGCTATGCTAATTTAACGCCTTGGGATGGTCACATGACTACTTTTGAAATTGCAAAAGAATCCAATTTGGCAGGAAAGACATTGCGAGAAATTAAAATGAGAGAATTGATTGGCGTTAATATTGCCTATATTAAACGTGGAGAAATTGTTATTCAAATCCCGAATAAAAACGAACGCTTATTCCCTGGCGATGAAATTTGCGTTATTGGTTCGGATGCACAAATTAAAGATTTCTCGAGCTTCTTAACTCAAAATGAAGTGGAGATTCCTACTAAAGTAACAGACCAAATTATATTACGTCAAATTGAATTAACGAACGAAGAATTCATTGGTGTCAGTGTAGGGCAATCTAAATTAAGAGAACGCACCCATGGTTTATTGGTGGGCGTGGAAAGAAAAGGACAGCGAATGTTGAACCCAGAATCGAACATTGTTTTAGAAAAAAATGACTTGTTATGGCTTGTGGGTGACAAAAAATTAATGGCTGAATTATTCAAAGAGTAAATTTGATTTCAAAATTTATTCTTTTAAAACATATAAAATCACTTTAAATAGATTTTTGACTTTTTACAAAAACTGATTATGCTTGGCCTATTTTAGTCCAAGCATTTTTAGTTTTGAGAGCTAGCTTATTGCAATCTCTAAAATAAAAAAAGTGTATCGCAGAATTAAAGTCTTTTCTTAAAAATAAAGTCCTTATATATCCTTTTTCAATTCAAATTTTAGTAAATTTATAGTATCAAGATAATTAAAAAACTTCTAATTTCATCTTGAAATCCTCATAGGAAAACCTATAAGAATACTAACGAAATAGTAATTGAAAAACAATTCAACATGGCATTTATAGACTATTACAAAGTATTAGAAATAGACAAAAAAGCAACGGAAGCCGAAATAAAAAAAGCTTACCGAAAATTAGCTCGCAAATACCATCCAGACATTAGCCCAAACGATAAAGAAGCCGAACAAAAATTCAAAGAAATCAATGAGGCTAATGAGGTTTTGAGTAATGCTGAAAAACGAAAAAAATACGATGCTTATGGCGAGAATTGGCAGCATGCTTCCGAATATGAAAAAGCCAATCAGCAACAAACCTACTATAATAAAAGTGGTCCACAAGAAGATTTTAATTCTTATGGAAGAGACGGAGACGATTATTCTTCATTCTTTGAATCGCTTTTTGGAAACAGCGGTAGAGGTCGTAACAGAAGCCAACAATTTAAAGGAACTGATTTAAATGCTGAACTGCACTTAAAACTAGAAGAAGTCTACACCACTCAAAAGAAAACTATTACCATTAATGGCAAAAATATTCGTTTTTCCATTCCTGCGGGTGTAGAAAACGGACAAACTATTAAAATTACAGGACATGGTGGTGATGGTGTTAGCGGAGGACCTAAAGGGGATTTATACATTACTTTCTCCATAGAAAATCATCCTAATTTTAAAAGAGACAAAGACAATTTGTACTCTACTGTCATGCTCGACTTATACAAAGCAGTATTAGGAGGCGAAATTACAGTAGCCACTTTTGATGGAAAAGCAAAACTAAATATCGCTCCTGGAACTCAAAATGACACTAAAGTAAAACTCAAAGGAAAAGGATTTCCTGTTTACAAAAACGAAGGCCATTTTGGCGATTTATACATTACTTTTCAAATAAAAATCCCAACTAATCTTTCCAGTAAAGAACAGGAATTATTTACCGAATTATCTAAATTAAGAACAATATGAATACTGAAAACTTTATCCCTATAAATACATTATGCCTGCATTACAAACTCGAAATTAATTTTTTTAATACTCTAAATGAAAATGGCTTAATAGAAATTCAATTGGTTGATAATATTGAATATGTTCATAAAGAATCTATCTATGAAATTGAAAAAATAGTACGCATGCACAAAGAACTAGACGTAAATATTGAAGGAATTGATGTAGTTCTTAATTTGCTCCAAAAAATTGATACTTTACAAATGGAGTTATTAAAAGTTAGAAACCGTTTATTGCTCTATGAAAATTAATATCAATTATTATTTCCACTATTAAATCATGTTCTACTATCTCTTTGGTTCTAAAAATTCAAGACACTAATTTTAAACCTATTAAGCTAATTAAAAGAAAAGCTATAAACTACTAATGCACTAAGCCAATTTAAAAGACCAATATAAATTGTAAATAAATTATATTTTTTTCATATTTTAACATCAAAACAAAGTATATTTCGAAACAAAATATATCCAAACTACTGTTTTGGAAGTTATTTGATATAAAATATAAAAAATATGGCAATTATAATTTCCCTTTGCATTTTATTATTGGTTTCTTATTTATTTGATCTTACCGCATCTAAAACAAAAATACCTTCGGTTATTTTGCTTTTAATTTTAGGTTGGGTTGTAAAAGAAATAACAACTTTTTTCGCTATAAAACTCCCAGATTTAAGTTCTACATTACCCATTCTAGGTACTATTGGATTAATCTTAATTGTACTGGAAGGTTCTTTAGAGTTAGAATTAAATAAATCAAAAATAGATTTGATAAAAAAATCTTCTTTTGGTGCGTTTATTCCTCTAATTATAATGGCTTTTACACTTGCTTATGCCTTATATTATTATAGTGAATATGATTTTAAAACTTGCTTAAGTAATGCTATTCCGTTTTGCGTTATTAGCAGCGCTATTGCAATCCCAAGTGTTCGAAATTTACGTCAAAGCCACAAGGAATTCGTAATTTACGAGAGTAGTTTATCCGATATTTTCGGGGTCATTTTCTTTAATTTTGTGGCTTTCAATACTAGTTTTGGAGTAGAAACTTTCAGTTATTTTTGTCTTCAAATTTTAATTATCATCATTATTTCTTTTATTGCAACTATCTCACTTTCTTTCCTTTTAAACAAAATAGATCATCACATCAAGTTTGTTCCAATCATTTTACTTATTATTTTAATCTACGAAATATCTAAAATTTTCCATTTACCAGCATTAGTTTTTATATTGATTTTTGGATTATCTATAGGCAATTTAGATGAACTAAAACATTACAAATGGACACAAAAATTCCGACTTGATTTATTAAATAAAGAGGTTCATAAATTTAAAGAACTTATTATAGAAGGCACTTTTTTAGTTAGAGCCTTATTCTTTTTATTATTTGGATACTTAATTAAAACTTCTGAAATTATTAATCCTGACACTATTCTTTGGGCTTTAGGAATAGTAGGACTCATGCTTGTAATACGATTTTTACAACTTAAAATTTCAAAAATTCCATTATTTCCTTTACTATTTGTAGCACCAAGAGGATTAATTACTATTCTTTTGTTTTTGTCTATTGCTCCTGAAAGCCAAATCCATTTGGTTAATAAATCGCTTATAATTCAAGTAATTTTACTAACTGCAATTATAATGATGCTTGGAATGATGATTACAACTATTAAAAGAAAGAAAAACATTGAAGAAACTAGAAAAACACTACTGCTCAATCAAGAAAATTAGAGGATAAAACTAGCAATAAAAAATTAAACTAAAAAAACAGATAAACATTTGTATATACAAATAAAAAAAGTGTTACATTTGTATCAACAAACAAAAACGGTATTAAAATGAAAATTGAAGATGAAATAAAAAGTACAGTTGAGTTGAAGCTTTCGAAAAAAATTATTCTGAATATCATGTACACGCAGAATATTTTGACCGAAAAGTTTAATGAAGTTTTAAAACCTTATGATTTGTCTGGAGAACAATACAATGTATTACGCATTCTAAGAGGTCAAAAAGGAAACCCAGCTAATATGTGTGTTATTCAAGAACGAATGCTTGCTAAAACAAGCAATACAACAAGACTGGTAGATAAATTATTATTAAAAGAATTAGTTACCCGAAATGTTTGTCCTGACAACAGAAGAAAAATAGAAGTGCTTATTACTCCAAAAGGTTTAGAGGTTTTAGCCGAATTGGATCCAAAAGTTGATGAACACGAAAATGAATTGACACAAAATTTAAACACTGAAGAATTAGTGCAATTAAATAATTTATTAGAAAAATATAGAAATTAACAATAGAAATATCATGAGTAACTTTTTAGAAAACCAAAACTGGAGATATGCAACAAAGAAATTTGATGCTACAAAAAAAATATCTCCCGAAAATTTAAATACATTAAAAGAAGCTATTAGATTGAGTTCCTCTTCTTATGGATTACAACCTTACAAAGTAATTATTGTTGAAAATCCTGAATTAAGAGCTAAAATTCAACCTGCTGCTTGGGGACAGGCGCAAATTGTTGAAGCTTCTCACCTTATCATTTTTGCAAATGAAACGCAATTAAAAGAAGAAGATATTGATAATTACGTTACCAACATCAGTCTTACAAGAAATATTCCCGTTGAATCATTAGCTGGATATGCTGGTTTCATGAAATCAAAAATTTTAACATTACCAGATGACACAAAAAACGTCTGGACTGCTAAACAAACCTATTTAGCCTTAGGAAATTTATTGAATGCAGCTGCCGAATTAAAAATAGATGTTACTCCAATGGAAGGATTTGTTCCTGAACAAGTAAATGAAATCTTAGGATTAGAAAAACTAGGATTAAACACCTCACTTATTGCAACATTGGGATATAGACACGAAGAAGACGAAACGCAACATTACGCAAAAGTTAGAAAATCAGAAGAAGAATTATTTATCACTCTATAATTATTAATTAAAATCAAATTTAAACAAAATGAAAAATTTAAAATCAATCGCATTAGCATTAGTAGTAGTTTTATCTACAGTAGCAGCAACTGCTCAAACAGTAAAAATAAACACAGCAACAAGTTCAATCAACTGGTTGTCTAAAAAAGTAGGTGGGCAACACGCTGGTACAGTAAACCTTAAAGATGGTGCACTTGTATTTAAAGGAAAGAAATTAGTAGGTGGAACATTTACTACTGATATGACTTCACTTACTGCAACTGACCTTACAGGTGAATACTTAGGAAAACTAAACGGTCACTTGAAATCAGAGGATTTCTTTTCTACTGAAAAATTTCCAACTTCAACTTTAGTTTTCAAAAAAATTGGAGTAAAAGCAACAAATCTTTACACAGTAACTGCTGATTTAACTATCAAAGGAATTACTAAACCTGTTACTTTTGACCTTGCTGTAAACGGAAAAACTGCTACAACAAAATTCAACGTTGACAGAACTAAATATGACATCAAATACAATTCAGCTAGTATTTTCAGCGCAATTGGAGACAAAGCTATCGAAGACAACTTTGAATTGACTGTAGCCTTGAAATTCTAATCGAATACTCATTTTACTTTATACAACCCCAACAATCTTTTGTTGGGGTTTCTTTTTTTTTAAAATAATGTAACAATTAATATCGATTTTTTTATTTTTAAGTGTTTGAAAATTAAAATTACATTCCTATATTTGCAATATGAAAACAATTACAAATAATACTTGGTGGTGGAACAATTTACGTCAATAGTCGTGAACTAAGCTCCTATGGTATTAATTATCTATAAATATAAAAGGCTTGTCATCACGACAGGCCTTTTTTTTATGCCAATAGAAAACAAAACAAATGCATACAAATTTTAAATTTATTCCAATTGAAACAATTTAAACTAAATACAAAATTCAAGCAAATACTAGCTGACACTATAACTCCTGTTAGCGTGTATTTTAAAATAAGAGATAAATTCCCTAATAGTCTTTTGCTAGAAAGCAGTGATTATCATGGAAACGACAATAGTTTTTCTTATATCTGTTGCAATCCTATTGCTTCTATCAAAATTGAAAACGAAACAATTTTCAAACAATTTCCTGACGGCACAACCGAAACAGTTGCTATCGATTCACAGACAAATATTCCTGAAGTAATTCAGCAATTTTCAGGACAATTCAAGTCAGAGAAAAACAACTTCAAATTTATCAACAATGGTTTATTTGGTTATATTTCTTATGATGCCGTTCGTTATTTTGAAAAAGTAACTATCGCTAAAAAAGAAAACAGTAATACCATTCCTGATGTGTTTTATGCTGTGTACCAAAATATTATTGCTATCAATCATTTTAAAAATGAGGCTTATATTTTCTGCCATAGTTTAGACGATAGAAACAATATTTCCGAAATTGAACAATTAATGCAATCTAGAAATATTCCTTCTTATAAATTTTCGAAAGAAGGAGAAGGTTTCTCTAATTTGACTGATGAGGAATTCAAACACAATGTAGCCTTAGCTAAAAAGCATTGTTTCCGTGGAGATGTATTCCAATTAGTACTTTCTAGACGTTTTACCCAAGGTTTTAAAGGAGATGAATTCAATGTTTATAGAGCATTAAGGAGCATCAACCCATCACCTTACCTATTCTTTTTTGATTACGGCGATTTCAAAATATTTGGTTCTTCACCTGAAGCCCAAATTATCGTAAAAGATAGAAAAGCCGAAATTCATCCTATTGCTGGAACTTTTAAAAGAACTGGCGATGATGAAAAAGATGCTATTTTAGCCAAACAATTATCAGAGGATAAAAAAGAAAACAGCGAACACGTTATGCTGGTAGATTTGGCTCGAAATGATTTGAGTCGTCATGGACATAATGTAAACGTAGAGCGATACAGAGAAGTTCAGTTTTTCTCTCACGTAATCCATTTGGTTTCTAAAGTTACAGGACATTTGCATGACAATGCTACCGCAATGCAAGTAGTTGCAGATACTTTCCCAGCAGGAACTTTAAGTGGCGCTCCAAAACACAGAGCCATGCAATTAATTGAAGATTACGAAAAAACAAATCGTAATTTTTATGGTGGTGCGATTGGATTTATGGATTTTGAAGGCAACTTTAATCATGCCATCATGATTCGTACTTTTTTGAGTAAAAACCATCAATTGCATTCCCAAGCTGGAGCTGGAATTGTTGCCAGTTCAGATGAAGAAAGTGAAATGCAAGAAGTATATAACAAATTGAGAGCTTTAAATACAGCTTTGGATTTAGCAGAAACGATATAAAAGTATACAGTGTTCAGTTTTTAGTGTTCAGTTATTTTGAACTTAAAAATTTTAACTAAAATAATAATTAAACCCCTATTTACCCCAATAGGAACTCCCCTCTTTCGGAGGGGCTGGGGGAGGAAAAAATGAAAAAAATACTAGTTATAGATAATTACGATAGTTTCACTTACAATTTAGTGCATTATCTAGAAGATTTAAATTGTGAGGTTACTGTTTATAGAAATGACGAATTCGAATTAGACGAAATTGCTCATTTTGATAAAATATTACTTTCTCCTGGTCCTGGAATTCCTGATGAAGCTGGATTACTAAAACCAGTTATCGAGAAATATGGCCCTACTAAAAGCATTTTTGGAGTTTGTCTAGGTCAACAAGCCATTGGTGAAGTTTACGGCGGAACGCTATCTAACTTAGATAAAGTATACCATGGAGTCGCAACAAGCGTGAAAACAGTGGTTGATGACGAACTTTTGTTTGCAGGATTAGGAAATGAGTTTGAAGTTGGTCGTTACCATTCCTGGGTGGTTGACGCTACTTTACCTGAAAGTTTAGAAGCGACTTCTTTTGACGAAAATGGTCAAGTAATGTCTTTACGTCACAAAACATTTGATGTCCGTGGTGTACAATTTCATCCTGAAAGTGTGTTGACTCCTAATGGGAAAAAAATGCTTGAAAACTGGGTAAATTCATAGTATTCAGTTAATAAAAAACTTTGTGACTTAGTGCCTTTGTGGCTAAAAAACCTAAAAATGAAAAACATATTAAATAGATTAATCAATAACGAATTACTTTCTAAAGAAGAGGCAAAAAATGTCTTGGTCAATATTTCTAACGGAAGTTATAATCCAAGTCAAATTGCTGCTTTTTTAACCGTGTATATGATGCGTAGCATTAGTATTGAAGAGCTTTCCGGATTTAGAGAAGCGCTTCAAGAATTGTGTGTCCGTATTGATTTGTCTGAATACAATACCATTGATTTAGTAGGTACAGGAGGAGACGGAAAAGATACGTTCAATATCTCGACTTTAGCTTCTTTTATAACGGCGGGTGCTGGAATAAAAGTAACCAAACACGGAAATTACGGTGTTTCTTCTATTACAGGTTCTAGTAATGTTATGGAGAGTTTAGGCGTTAAATTCAGTAACGATTCTGATTTTCTAAAAAAATGTGTGGATCAAGCTGGAATTTGTATTCTGCATGCTCCCCTATTCCATCCTGCAATGAAAAACGTGGGACCTATTCGAAAAGAATTAGGAGTAAGAACTATTTTTAATATTTTGGGACCAATGATCAATCCATCCTTCCCAAAAAACCAATTATTAGGTGTTTTCAACCTTGAATTGGCAAGAATGTATGCGTATCTTTATCAAAATACCGATAGTAATTTCACAATTGTTCATGCCTTAGATGGTTATGATGAAGTATCTTTAACGGGAGCTACAAAAGTGATTACGCACAGCACCGAAGGAATGCTGAATCCAGAAGATTTTGGCGTTCGATTGATACAACAAAGCGAAATTGAAGGTGGAAATACCGTTGAAGAATCAGCTCAAATGTTTTTGAATATCATTTCTGGAAAAGGAACTGAAGCCCAAAACAATGTCGTTTGTGCCAATGCGGCTATGGCAATTGCTACGGTTACAGGTTGCACGCCATTACAAGGTTTTGAACAAGCCAAAGAAAGTTTATTCTCTGGAAAAGGATTGGTCGCTTTGAAAAAATTACAAGAATTGAGTAAATAATTATTATTAAAAGATTTAATGATTTAAAAATTGAAAGATTATGACTAAGTCCTTTGAAGAATTTGAAGTTTATAAAAAAGGAATTCTATTAGCCAAACTAGTCTTTAAATTATTAGATAATAAATCTTTTGAAAGAGAATATGGTTTTAAAGACCAAATAAAAAGAGCTGTTATTTCTATAACAAATAATATTGCTGAAGGATCTGAATATAATAGTAATAAACAATTGATCAAATATTTAAAAATCTCTAAAGGAAGTTGTGCTGAAGTCAGAAGTATGTTAGTTTTAGCGAGAGAACTTGGTTTTTGTGAACAAAACCAAATTGATGAAAGTTATTCTCTTAGTATTGAAATTTCGCAAAACCTTTCCAATTTTATAAAATATTTAAATTCGAAGAATCTGAAATAAACGCAAAATAGCTAATTTTTCAATCTTTAAATTTTTCAATCTTTAAATTAAATAAATGAACATTTTAGATAAAATAATCGTTGACAAAAAAAGAGAAGTTATTCTTAAAAAATCAATAATTCCGGTTTCCCAATTGGAAGCATCGGTTTTCTTTGAAAAAAAAACTATTTCTTTAAGTAATAATTTGCGATATAGTAACTCAGGAATTATTGCCGAGCACAAACGCCGCTCGCCTTCTAAAGCCGAAATCAATTATGGCTTTACGGTGGAAGAAGTCGTAAAAGGATATGAAAGTGCTGGTGCTTGCGGGATTTCGGTTTTAACAGATGGGAAATATTTTGGTGGTTCGCTAGACGATTTATTGTTGGCTAGAGCTTCGGTAAATATTCCACTATTGCGAAAAGAATTCATTGTAGACGAATACCAAATCCTAGAAGCTAAAGCCCATGGAGCCGACTTGATTTTGCTAATCGCAGCAGTTTTAACTCGCGAAGAAATTAAATCTTTATCTGAATTTGCTAAAAGCTTAGGATTAGAAGTTTTATTGGAAGTTCACAACAAAGAAGAATTAGAAAAATCCATCATGCCTACATTAGACATGATTGGGGTAAACAATAGAAACTTAAAAACGTTCGAAGTTAGTTTGGATTTCAGCAAGCAACTAGCTGAACAAATTCCAGATGAATTTGTAAAAGTTTCCGAAAGTGGAATTTCTTCTATCGAAGCTATTCATGAACTAAAACCCTATGGATACAAAGGCTTTTTAATTGGTGAAAACTTCATGAAAACGGATAACGCTGGAAAAGCAGCAACGGAGTTTATTCAGAAACTATAATCCCCCTAACCCCCGAAGGGGGAACTCTAACTTTGTGGAAATAAAAAATGGAGAAGGATTGACGAAAAGAAATAAAAATTAAGCAAATGGTAAACCCGATTACAAATACCACAACGACTCCTTCCCCCTCGGGGAGGGCTGGGGTGGGGATCAAAATCTGTGGCATGAAACATCCGGACAATATTCTCGAAGTAGGCGCGCTCCTACCCGATTATATGGGATTTATATTTTGGGAAAGATCGGCTCGTTATTTTGATCGTGTTATTCCTGAGTTACCCAAATCCATCAAAAAAACCGGTGTTTTTGTCAATGAAACGATTGAAAATATTGTTAAAAAAGTTCAAAAACACGATTTACAAGCCGTTCAATTGCATGGAAAGGAATCTGTAGAATTTTGTTTAAATTTGAAAACGCAATTAAAGAATCTGAAACAAGTTCAGATTGAAATCATAAAAGTATTTTCGGTAGCTGATGATTTTAATTTCTCCGTTTTAGAAGCGTTCGAAAATGCCTGTGATTATTTTCTTTTTGATACCAAAGGAAAATTACCTGGCGGAAACGGAACCACATTTGATTGGAAAGTTTTAGAGCAATATCCATCAAAGAAACCGTTCTTCCTAAGTGGCGGAATTGGAATTGACGAAATGGATGCTGTTAATGAAATACTAAAAACCAATTTACCCGTTTATGCCATTGATGTAAACAGTAAATTTGAAATAGAACCGGGATTAAAAAACGTACAATTATGTAAAGATGCGCTGCAACGCATTGCTACCAATAAAACAAATAAAATGTCATACAACGTTGATGAAAAAGGCTATTATGGCCAATTTGGAGGAGCTTACATTCCTGAAATGTTATATCCTAATGTAGAGGAATTACGCCAACAATATTTAAAAATCATGGGCGAACCCGGTTTTAAAGCTGAGTTTGACCAATTGCTAAAAGATTATGTAGGACGCCCTAGTCCGTTGTATTTTGCAAAACGTCTTTCTGAAAAATACAATACTAAAGTCTACCTGAAAAGAGAAGATTTAAATCATACTGGAGCACACAAAATCAACAATACTATTGGACAGATCTTAGTAGCTCAAAAACTAGGTAAAAAACGTATTATTGCCGAAACTGGAGCAGGACAACACGGTGTGGCAACCGCTACCGTTTGTGCTTTAATGGGATTAGAATGTATCGTTTATATGGGCGAAATAGATATTGCTCGTCAAGCACCAAACGTTGCCCGTATGAAAATGTTGGGGGCTACTGTTCGCCCAGCACTTTCGGGTTCTAGAACGCTTAAAGACGCCACTAACGAGGCTATTCGCGACTGGATTAACAATCCTGTAGATACGCATTATATCATTGGTTCTGCCATTGGACCTCATCCTTATCCGGATATGGTGACGCGTTTTCAAAGCGTTATCTCCGAGGAAATCAAATGGCAACTAAAAGAAAAAGAAGGACGTGAAAATCCAGATTATGTAATTGCTTGTATTGGTGGTGGTAGCAATGCTGCTGGAACTTTTTACCACTTTTTACACGAACCCGAAGTGGGAATCATCGCGGTGGAAGCGGCTGGAAAAGGAATTAATTCTGGACATAGTGCTGCTACGAGCAAGTTAGGAAAAGTAGGTATAATTCATGGTTGCAAAACCTTGTTGATGCAAACTCCTGATGGTCAAATTACCGAACCCTATTCTATTTCGGCAGGTTTAGATTATCCAGGTGTTGGTCCTATGCATGCGCATTTAGCCGAAACGGGCCGTGCCGAGTTTTTCTCTGTTACTGATGATGATGCCATGAATGCCGGTCTCCAACTCAGTAAACTAGAAGGAATTATCCCTGCAATCGAAACTTCACATGCTTTAGCGGTCTTGAACGATAAAAAATTCAAACCCGAAGATGTAGTCGTTATTTGCCTTTCAGGACGAGGCGATAAAGATTTGAACAACTATATCGAGTATTTTAAATTTTAATAGGGCGTTACCCCCGATAAAAAAATC
>WSSedL1CaDRAFT_10000464_pt1 | contig 28650 bp, 27 predicted proteins | sample WetSurSL1Cattail_FD_9464 | JGI IMG/M metagenome (IMG submission 9464)
CTGGATACCTCCAGGCGCCTGCCGATATCCCCCCCGGAAACATAATCCGGTGCCGCATCTCTCAACATCTTTGCAATAGCATATTTCATTTGTGATTGACCTAATACCTTCCCATATCCGGAATCTTCAGCGTATATGTCCGATTGATCCTGCTATCCTGAAAGACAGCCAGACCACTTGCAGAATCTTCGACACAGTTCACTTTCCCTTCAAGATGCAATCTTTTGAAAAAATGATAGAGTAAAGAATCATTAAAATCATCATGTTCTTCTCTGAAGCCCTCAAGTATATTATTAAAGTAAAGTTCCAGCGAATTATTGTACAATACGGGTGTGTCCAATCCTCTGCCGAGAACACAGATGTTCTCGCCGATGATGGTACCGGTGATAAGACATTCAGGCAGCCGATAATCACCAAAGGTGTATTTCTCTATTGGTACTATGGAACGCTTATACATTTCCATCACTTCAGGGTGTGCCAGACCAGGCTCAAACAGCAGGCTGTCGGCTGCAAAGCAGTACTTTGGCTGCACCTCAAGCTTAAGACACCTGTAATCGTGCGACATGTATCTTTCATAATCGTCCCGGGGGTTAAGCAATGCAGAAATACATTTCTTCCGCTCGCCCCCCAATTCCATTTCCCTGCTGTACCACTCAGAAAGCTTCATGCCACATTCGGCAGCGATATCAGCCTTTTGAACAGACATATAAAAATAAACCTCTACCATTTTCTCACCTCCCAATTACCTATATAATCCACGGCTTCATCTTTTTGCCACGATCAATACTTTACTTTACTTTATTTTATTTTATTTTATTTTATCGAATACCTTCTTTCGACAGTATTTCCTGGGAAATAATATTGATTAAAACAATATTATATCGAAGTCAGGGTTATTCTGCTTCATTCAGATAATGTACGATTTAGGTTAAATTCTTCTCAGTATCTCAGCAATATCCGTAACAGCCACTGGTCGGATATTGGTGGCAGTACTGCGCTGTGTCATTGTTATTGCAGCATATTGTGCAATTTCCGCTTCATCAAGGCAAGGAGCCTCCCCCAGCAAATCAGTCATTGCCTCTCCGAATTCATCAAGATTTCCCATCTTCAGCAGTTTCATGACATTATCGATCCTGTCACGTGCATAATCGTAATTAAATCTCATATATTCCGTCATAAGAAAACCATTTGCTTTGCCATGCGGTATCCCCTTGAAATAGGTCAGATTATATCCTGCACCATGTACGATGGTCGTACCTGTATGGGAAATCACCACTCCTCCAAGCATTGACATGTATAGTAGATTTTCCCTGTGCTCATATGTTATCTTAGCTGCTTTAAGGTCTCCGAGGCAGCGACCAAAAAGACTGATGCCCTCCAATGCAAGGATGTCACTGGCCGGTGTCCTTCTTTTCCCAAGGTAGCCTTCCAGACAGTGGGAAAACGCATCAACAGCCGTATTTACTGTAACCCCGAAAGGCTGGCTCTCAGTATATCGCGGATCAAGGAATGCAATAGAGGGAAATGTATCTGCGTTGCCAAAGCTTACTTTGGTCTGGAGGTCATTCCTTGTTAATATGCAATAAGGTGTTACTTCGCTTCCTGTTCCGGCCGTTGTTGGTATTGCGACGATCGGCAAAGGCTTGGTGGTAAATTTATTGGTGAATAATTCTACCGGTTCGATTTCATTCACAGCCAGTACTGCAACAGCCTTTGAGGCATCAAGCGGGGATCCTCCGCCTATTCCAACGATAAAGTCGGCACCGATCCTTTTCGCTTCAGCGCCGCCTGCCTTTACCGTATCCGTAGATGGATTGTTTTCCACCTTGTCAAAAACAGCATACCCTATATTCAAAGCTGTCAATTCATTGCAAATATCCGTCAGGGCTCCGCTTTCACGGGCTGAATGACCGCCCGTGACAATGAGCGCCTGCTTACCCAATAAAGCCAGCTCACTGCTGTTTTGAGATATACAGCCTGTCCCGAAATATGCCTTTGTTGGCATATGAAATTTAAATTGCATTGTGTATTCACTCCTTAGTTTTTGTCCCATTTTATTATATCAAAAGTTAAAGCCTCATACCACATCCTTCAAATCTTGTATTGAATATATTTGATATATTACATATAATGTTTATATGGTCGTTCCAAGTCCCATTTATACCAATATGGGTCAAAAAGAGAATGGAGGTTGTATTAATGGCATTTTTAGAAAACCTGGGAAAAGCTGCTCAAGCGGCAGCTAAAAAATCGGGAGAGCTTGTCGAGGTAACAAAGCTCAATGTCAATATCAACTCAGAAGAAGATAAAATACAAAAGCTTTATACCCAGATCGGGAAATCTGTCTACGAAAGATATTCTGCAACAGGTGAAGCTTCTGATGAAATAAAGGAAGCCTGCGAAGCTATCACGGTACACGAGCAGGGCATCAAGGGCTTAAGGGATAAGATTGCTGAAGTCAAGGGAACAAAACAGTGCATAGGATGCGGAACTGAAATGGAAAAGACTCAAATTTTCTGTTCCAAATGCGGTGCCAGGAACGATGTAGCTCCAACTGCATCAGCGGCTCCTGCACAGCAGACTGCTGCAGTGATCTGTCCGGCATGCGGAGCTGCATTACCTGCAGGTTCTGCCTTCTGCACAAGTTGTGGAGCAAAAATAGGCTGATATTGATTACATAATAAAATAAGGGGATGCCTGGTATGAATAAATCAGACATCCCCCTTTCTTATCTCTTACCCTGCTTCAGAATCTACATCCTGCACATTGGCTTGCGCATCCCGGATATGAATGATCGTCCGGCATTTTTCGATTACCTCGAGAGCCGGATCGAGATCTTCGTAGAACAGAACGACCATATCACCGGGCTTCGCTTCCATGATTGCTGTTTCCAACGCAATCCTCTCAGAATACACAATGGAAATGTCCTTGGGTTCCATGCCCTCCGTAACTGCCGCATTATACAGCAGATCCGCCACTTCGCCGGCATCGCGGCCGCGGAGGTCATTATCCTCCTTTATATAGAGTCTGGAAAACGAGCGCCCGCAAAATTGGCCGACCTCGATGATATTTTCATTCCTTCTGTCACCTGGCATACCAATCACACCAATATAGGAACTTGCCGCCATCCCCTTCATCATCTGAACAACTGCCCGATAACCTGCGGGATTGTGACCATAGTCCACCATTACTGAGATATTGCCCATATCGAAGATATTGAATCTTCCGGGATTTATGCGTATATCAGGTTTGAAACTTGTCATCCCCAACTGGATGGTTTTCATTGGAATTCCTGAAGCTAAAAGTGCCGAGGCAGCTGCAAGTGAATTTTCAATATTACATTCAGCTGTTCCTCCGAAAGTTACAGGGATGTCATTAATACCCGCAACTAATTTTTCCCCTGCCGTTCCTGCAAAATAGATTGAGCCATCTTTGACATAAACTACAGGCTTCCCTGCATCAAGATGTTTCAAAATCAATTGGTTTGTATGATCTTTTGAAAAAAGCATCGACCTGCATGTTATTCTGCCCATAAGCAACGGCGTCATCGCATCGTCCGCATTCAAAACAGCATAGCCTTCCGGTTTAACTGCTTCCACGACGAGAGATTTCACCATTGCCAGTTCCTCAAGTGAATTTATACCATCAATGCCGATATGATCATCACTGATATTCACCACCACTCCTACATCTGCAAGATCATATCCCAGCCCCTTTTTGAGAATACCTCCCCTGGCCGTCTCCAGCACAGCGGTATCAATACGTCTGTCCCGCAGGACCATGGCAGCACTTGCTGCTCCTGTATTGTCACCCTTCAGGATACATTCTCCGTTAATATAAATGCCGCTGGTATTCGTGGAGCCCACTGCCTTGCCGCTCATAGATAACGTATGCTCGATCATTCTGGTCACAGTCGTTTTGCCGTTTGTTCCTGTAACAGCTGTGATGGGTATGCTGAAGGCAGTATTCTTTGGGAATAAATGTTCAAGGATATCTCCTGCAACATTCCGGGGCTTTCCGACAGAAGGATAAAGGTGCATGCGCAGGCCCGGAGCGGCATTCACCTCTATGACTGCACCATTATCAGCTGTCACCGGCCTGGATATGTCCTCGCAGGTAATGTCGATCCCTGCAATGTCAAGCTGAAGCAGTTCAGCTGCTCTTACCGCCAGCCATGCATTATGGGGATGTACCTCCTCCGTACAGTCAATAGCCGTCCCGCCGGTACTTATATTCCCGTTGAAGCGGAGCATCACCCTGCATCCGGCATCCGGAACGCTGTTTTCATGATACCCTGCTTTCACTAATACTTGTTTTGACATATCATCAAGCTTGATTTTGGTTAATGGTTTTTCATGATCGAACCCACGAAGGGGATTTGTGTTCTCCATGTCAACCAGTTCCCTGATCGTATGCCTTCCATCTCCTGTTACATTCGGGGGGACTCTTTCTGCAGCTGCGACGACCCTGCCGCCCACAGCCAGCAGCCTGTAATCTCTCCCGGTGATATGCTTTTCCACAATTACAGCCCTGCTGAATCTGGTTGCAGTTGCATATGCCGTCTCAAGTTCTTCAATGCCGTTGATATTTGTGAAAACACCCTTTCCCTGGTTTGCATCAAACGGCTTCAAAACCACAGGGTACCCGAGCAGGGAGGCAGCAGAAACAGCAGATTTCACCGTATAGGCGATATCTCCCTGCGGAACCGGTATGCCTGCATCTGAAAGGATCCTTTTCGTAAGATGCTTGTTACCGGCAATGTCTACAGGAATACAACCAGGTCTGTCTGTAAGCGAGGCCTCCATATAATGTGTGTATTTGCCATTTCCGAGCTGCAGTACACTGGAATTATCAAGGCATACAACCGGTATGCCTCTTTTTTTCGCTTCATTAAAAATTGCAGAGGTACTTGGGCCGAGATCGGTTTCAGCAGCTGTTCTGGCCAGATGCCCCGTTATTTCATCGATTTGAGGCATGATACCTCCGATAAGCATATTAACCATATCTACAGCTGCCAGAAGGCATTCTACAGCATACTTTTCATTCTTGTATTCAAAAACCATGTAATAGTTCGAAGGTGCAGCCATCTGACGGCTTCTGCCGAAATGCACGTCATAGCCCTGCAGATTCTGCAATTCAAGCACCATATGCTCTGTAACATGGGTAAGATATGTGCCTTCTTCAAGGCGCAGCATAAAGCCGCCTTCATATCCCAGAGAACAATAATGCTTCTTTAATCCAGGCAATATTTTAATAAGTCTTTCATTGAATTGTGATATTTCACAAGTAGGAGTGTCATATAGATCTCCAACATCCACTTCAGCTCTTATAACAGGCTTGTGGCTGTAAATATTCTTTCCTTTATAAGTCCTAATGCTTAAAATATCCACAAAATTCCTCCATTTAATGCAAAAAAATAAAATAGTCAAGTTTGCACATGAAAATCTGCGTGCAGAAGTTTTCGAGTGGACTCCTAGTGAAGCCGGATGACTTCTCTGTTTTCCAGATCGAATCCGTAACCCGAAGGCAGCACATGCAAAGTTATGTTAGCAATGGCAAGGTTTTCGTCAGGCTTAAGTTCTGATACATTTGAGCTTTTTATATGGCTTCCGTCTACTACGGTTACCGAATTGCTCCCCAATACTTCAAAATGCAGATCCGGATATACACGGATTGCCGTATCCTCATCAATACCTATTCCGAGAATGGACGGGTTTTCCGCTACACCACACAGAAGCCTTCCTATCCTGCCTCTCTGATGAAAATGCTGATCAATTAGTGCTAACTCCAGCAGCCCAAGACCAGGCGCCATTTTTAACGTGCATTTTCTGGCCGGATCGTTGTCGATGCCGTCAACAATCATCGTCCGGCTCATTACGGAAGCCCCGGCACTGGTGCCGGCAATTACGGCACCCGCCGCATAAGCTTCATGAAGGGCGGCATATACCTTTGTACCTCCCAGTATGCTTGTTATTCTGAGTTGATCTCCACCGGTAAAGAAAATTCCAGTAGAACCGGATATCATTTTTACGTTCTTTTCCATATCTGCTTCATCACGAGAATTAATATCCATAATATTGATTTCTGAAGTCCCCAATTTTGAAAATACGGTTTTATACTGATTCCCAGACTCAAACGGATGCTCCGTCGCTGTTGTGATGATTGTAAGCCTGGCAGCCGCTTCACCTGAAAGCTTGGCAAAGGTCTTTAAAATTGAACAATCCCCGTTTTTATCCTCTGCCCCGCCAATAATTATCAAATTGCCCTTATTCGTACTACTCATCATGTCCCCCGATCCTTTAGCAAAGGTTTTGTCAAATACCCAGTGCATGTCTCAAATAATTGTAGAATACTCCGCTGAAGATGAGTCCGACCGCCATAAGGATGATACTGGCTATGATCAGAGGCAATGAAGCCCTGCTTCCTTTTTTATTTGCAATGATGCCCATTATCACGCCAACGACTCCAAATACAAAAGGGTATCTCACAAGCGAAACAACTGCAGCGATCCAACCTAACGCGAGATACACCGCCGTACCTTTTCCTGTCGAACTGCTGATACTTCCATTTTGGTTTACTCTATCCATTCGATCACCTCAATAATATATTAGTTTCCCATAAGAACCCGAGGTATACGTTTACCCGCTTACTGCTCAATAACTACCAAAATAGCAACGACCAGCATCACATCTGTCCGGATGCATGGGCGAGCAGTTGACTTTAGTCAACGACCAGCCATATTCACCAGTTTACCCTTGTCAACAGCTAACCGGCCTTTGACAAAAAGCATATCAAGATTTAAGGACAACCTGTCAAGCAGCATGATATCAGCATCACTGCCTGCTGCAAGTTTGCCCTTGTGCGGGCATAGTTTCAATACACGTGCAACATTGGAGGTAACAGTCCTGAGTACTTCCTCCAAAGGCAATCTATAAACCTGGACTGCCGTTTTAAAATCATCAAAAAGCGCCATGACTCTCCCAGTCTCTTTCCCGGATGCACCCGCTCCGCTTCCGTTGCCATCAGAAGAAACCGTCACCCTGTCAAGCCCCGCCCCACATTCCAGCAACTGCTTCAGGCACTCCGGGACACTGCAGCCTTTATCCGTATTCTCACCGGCTGTAAGGTCAATATTGCCGCCATTTGCCCGATACTGAACAGCTTGTCTGAAAAGTGTCCTGTTCCTGTTCAAATGTGTAGGTACGAACATCGATACAGGATAATCGGACTCCTCTACAAGCTCTAAAAGCGGTCCAAGTCCATCCTTCCCGTTACCCACATGAAGATGCATCACTCCGGCCTTTCCCCCGAGCATGCCTCCCGTGAGGACTTCATATGCCAGATTCATTAATTCATGCTGTGTGGGGTTGGAGGATCTATGATCCGATAGGGCAATTTCTCCTGTACCGATTACCTTGTCAATCAGTGCAATATCTGTCATGACCCGGCCGGTTATCGTAGAGGTTGGAACACCATAGTGCCCTGAGTATATGAAAGTAGTCAAACCTTCAGCCTCGAGCGAACGTGCTTTCATTAAAAGACCTTCCATGCTTTTGGATACGGAATCAGCACCCAGCAGACCAACTACCGTTGTGACACCTGCAGAAATCAACTCGTTTACAGCGATCGGCCCAATTATGCTTTTGGGGCCTTCCTCACCGCCGCCGCCGGAGATATGGACATGCTGGTCAATAAAGGCAGGACATGCAATTTTGTCCTTGCATTCAATGATTTCAACATGATATAGCTTATCAGCGGTTATAACAGATGCTATATCCACTATTTTATCGAATACCAGAAGGATATCCTTCGCACCCAGATATTCCGGTGAATAGCATTCGACATTCTTCAATAGTTTGAACATGATTACCTCTCATCAACCGATTCAATACAGTATTTTTTACTTTCCAGCAATCCGCTATACATTTAAATCTTTTGCTTGTAATTGTTATCCCAAACATCCGTAAAAAGGCCTGTTCTTATTTGGCAATACTGTAATTTTTTAATTTGATTTAGTGAAACAAGTCTGTTAAACTATTATTTGTTGTATTTTATGTAAAGTAATAAACTAAAAGGGTGATGAAATGACGGTGAATTTCAGCAGTTTAACAGCGAAGCAGAAGAAAGTTTATTCAGCAATTGAGACCTACATTAAGTTAAAAGGTATACCCCCAACAGTCAGAGAGATTGGTGAAATGGTCGGAGAAAAAACACCTGGCGCCGTTCAGGGAATTCTGAACAGACTTGAGCAAAAAGGCGTAATTAAGCGTCAGCTTGGTGCTGCCAGGTCAATTCAGCTTGTTTCGGAAGATAATCAGATGTACGCCACTGCAGTGTATATCCCTGAAATTAAGAAAATCAGCAAAAGAAATGTGGACGATCTTTTAAATATCTATAATATTGAAAAATATCATCCAGTTTCACCTTATGCGGTTTCCGAAAACGGTAACTACCTTATGATCGATTGTCCCGATGACTGTCTTTCAGATAAGGGGTTTCAACCCGGGGATACACTCCTGGTGAATATATCAGCCGAGCTCAAAGCAGGGGATATAGCACTGGTATTTAATGAGACTCGGTCCATCCTCCGTTTTTATCATCCTGAGGATAACGGTACCATCACACTCAAAGCTGATACCAACACCAGAGAGAAGGAAAACTTCAATAATGATGAGGTAAAGATCATTGGCAGGGTAGACGGTCGTTATACAAAATTTTAGCGTATAGTTATCATTTACAATTCTTGCTTTGAAGTGATGAAGAGCCCGTTATCGTGGAGATAACGGGCTCTTTGCATTGTCTTGACGGAAAAATTCCGGCACTGTGAAAGCACCGGAATTTTAGCAGATTCACATCATGTTTTTTAATGCCTATTCAGTCTTACTGCACATATGCATACTGCATGTGTACGAAACCTGATAAATCAATATAATAATCCTTAACTTGAGGATTCTCAAGCATAACACTTACATAGTAGTATATCGGGATTAACCCGGCATCATTGATGATTAACTGCTCAGCCTTATGCATGTTGCTCATTCTGAGAGTCTGATCGTTCGATACCTTGGCTTCTTTTACAAGCCTGTCGTACTCGGCATTGTTGTACTTTATCTGGTTTTGGCTGGAGTCGGACAGGAACATGTCAAAGAAAGTCATCGGATCAATGTAATCGCCAATCCATCCCATTCTGCACATTTGATAATCACCAGCGTTTATTTTCTCTGTCAATACCTTCCACTCCATATTCGGCGTCTTGAAGGAAGTGATCCCGAGGTTGGTCTTCCACATTTCCGTTACAGCTTCCATAATAGCCTTGTGGCCACTCTGGGTATTATAATACATTTCAACATCAGGGAAGCCTTTCCCCTCGGGATAACCGGCTTCTGCAAGCAACTGCTTCGCTTTTGCCACATCAGCAGTTTTGGACAGTAAATCTCCGCCCTTGGATCTGAAATCAGCAGTTGTATCAACATCAGGTACTTTGTAAGGTACTATACCTACTGCCGGTAACTGTCCGCCTCTTGCAACCTTATCAACAATGTACTGCCTGTCAATGGCAAGTGAAAGTGCCTGCCTGACCTTAGGATTATCGAAAGGTGCTTTGGAGTTATTTAAATAGATATAGTAAGTACCCAGCATATCACGAATCTTGGCTTTTCCGGATGCAACGAGATTCTGTATCTCAGCCTGTGGTACAAGACTGTCAACGATATCGATGTCTCCAGCTTCAAATCCGCTTAAAGCTGCGGCTTCGTCATCAAGAAGCGTCCAGGTGATATTTTTGATAAATGCTGTATTTGCTGCATCCCAATATGTGTCGTTCTTTTCAAACACAAGCTCGGAACTGTGCTCCCAGCTTTTTAGCTTGTACGGACCATCACCGATCAGTGTCTCCGGTTTTGTGAACCAATCTACAGGAGCGGCATCAACGATATCCTTTCTAACAGGCATGTACGTCGGTGTCCAGCAAAGATCAGGGAAATATGCCGTCGGCGCTTCAAGTGTAACTTGAAGTGTTTTGTCGTCCGTTGCCTTGACTCCGACATCTTCAGCCTTACCCGTGCCTGCGTTGTATGCATAGGCATTTTTCAGGTATAATAGTTGGTATGCATATACGGAAGCTAACGCAGGATCCAAGGCTCTTTTCCATGCATATTCAAAGTCAGAAGCCTTAACCGGCTGTCCATCCGACCATTTTGCATCTCTCAGGTGAAATGTGTAGTTCAGACCATCAGCAGAAATATCCCAACTTTCAGCTATAGCCGGTACTGTTTTTCCATCTTTATCCTGTCTGGTAAGTCCATCAAACAAGTGCTGGATATAAGTGGCGCCATCAACGGTCTGGTTAAGTCCCGGATCCAATGTATCAGGCTCTGAGCCCACCGTCACACTTACGTTGTCTCTTGAACTGGTAACCGCAGGAGTCTGAGCCGTACCCGCCGGTGTACTGCTTATTGCAGTTGTGCTTCCGGCACCAGGCGTATTGGTCTGGGCTCCGCATCCGACAAGTACTCCTGCCAGCATTATAAATGCGAGTACCGCCGATAAAACTTTCTTTTGCATACTACATCCTCCATTCTATAGATTATGATTTATGATAAACGGACTTTTTCCGTTTATTCTCAGCAATTATTCCCTCCTATTATTAAAACCTTCTTGTCGTATTTTATGCAGAAATACGCTTGACCTTGCATGAATATACTCTGCAAAAAAGATTTATACAAGGAGTGTTCTAAGTTCTTGCGACAGGCACTGAAGGTAATACAAGAGAGAAACTAAAGAGTCCGGATCTTTCTTCCATTGTATATAGTAAGGTCCTTATTCTTCAAGGTGACATGCACACAAATGGCCGGGAGCGACTTCCTTCAGTTCAGGCTCTATTTCAGCACATTTAGGCATTGCGTAAGCACACCTTGTTCTGAATCTGCACCCTGAAGGAGGATTGATCGGACTTGGTACATCACCTTCCAATATAATCCTGCTCTTTGACCTGCTGACCTTTGGATCCGCCACAGGTACTGCTGAGAGCAGAGCCTTCGTATAAGGATGCAACGGTCTTTCATAGAGTTCATCCCTGCCGGCAAGCTCGATCAGTTTTCCAAGGTACATAACTCCTACGTTATCACTGATATGCTTAACCATTGACAGATCATGGGCAATAAACAGGTATGTCAGTCCAAGCTCCTTCTGAAGATCCTCAAGCATATTTACGATCTGTGCCTGTATGGATACGTCCAATGCCGATATCGGCTCATCACAGATAATCAGTTCTGGCTGCACTGCCAAGGCCCGGGCTATTCCTATCCTCTGGCGCTGCCCGCCGCTGAACTCATGCGGATATCTGTTTGCCTGTTCACGGCTTAATCCGACCATTGAAAGCAGTTGGAATATGCGTTCCCTGCGCTCATTTCCCTTAGCCAGCCCATGAATATCAAGAGGCTCTCCTACAATGTCACTTACAGTCATTCTAGGGTTCAAGGATGCATAAGGATCCTGGAAGATCATCTGCATTCTCTTTCTTATGGGTTTCATTTTTTTTCGAGTGATATCTTCCCCTTCAAAAAAAATGCTTCCGGCTGTCGGTTCATACAGCCGTATGATCGTTCTTCCTGCGGTTGTTTTACCGCAGCCGCTCTCTCCGACCAGGCCCAGTGTTTCACCTCTGTTTATTCTAAAACTTACATTGTCTACAGCTTTGACTATAGCCTGTGATCCACCAAATAAACCCGAATTGGCGAAAAAATATTTGGTCAGGTTCTTTACTTCCAACATTACTTCAGATTTTTCTGCCATTATTTTTCGCCCCCTTCCTGTTTGTATAAAAGCCAGCAAGCTGCTCCATGATTCTCGGTCACTTTTTCATACACAGGTTTGTGCAGGTTGCAGATCTCCATTGCATGAGGACATCTTGCCGTAAATGGGCATCCAACAGGTGGATTGATCATATCCGGCGGTGATCCATCTACCGGCTTCAGACGTTCCTTTCCCATGTTCAGCCGCGGGATACTGTTCAACAGCCCTATTGTATAAGGATGCTGCGGGTTGTAGAAAATATCCTCCACAAGGCCCTGTTCAACCAATGTACCGCCATACATGACAATGACCCTTTCACAAATATCCGCCACCAGGCCAAGGTCATGAGTAATCAATATAATGGACATGTTTATCTTGTTCTTCAAATCCTTCATCAATTCTATAATTTGAGCTTGTATGGTCACATCCAGCGCTGTCGTCGGTTCATCCGCTATCAAAAGCTTCGGTTCACAGGATAGAGCCATTGCAATCATCACTCTCTGTCTCATACCACCACTGAATTCATGCGGATATTGGTGGAAGCGTTTTTCAGGACTCGGCATGCCAACAAGCTTGAGCATGTCTATTGCCTTTGCTGTAGCCTGTTTTGCAGGCATCCTCCTGTTATGTTTCTTAATAGCTTCAACAAGTTGATTTCCTATGGTGAAAACCGGATTGAGGGACGTCATGGGATCCTGGAATATCATCCCTATCTCATTACCGCGTATGGCCTGTATTTCTCTTTCCTTTAGACCAGCCATATCCCTGCCGTCAAATTTGATCTCACCTGCAGACACCTTGCCATTTTCAGAAAGCAGCTTCATTACCGAAAGCATTGTAACGCTCTTTCCGCTGCCAGATTCACCTACTATACCGACAGCCTCGCCAAAACCGATCGAGATGGTAACATCGTTTATAGCTGAAACCTGGCCGGCATAAGTTTTAAATATTGTTCGTAGATTTTTTATTTCAAGAAGTTTATCCATAGTTTTAACCTCTTACTTTCTCATTCTAGGATCAAGAGCATCTCTAAGGCCGTCTCCAAACATGTTGAAGACAAGCATGGTCATACAAATTGCAAGTGACGGTGAAAGCAGCAGGTAGAAATACGACCTTATTCCACCCAGAGCTTCAGATGCAAGGCTGCCCCAGCTTGGAACAGGTGCATCAACGCCAAGTCCGATAAAGCTTAAAAATGATTCGGTAAATATCGCATCGGGTATCATAAGCATAGTAGTGACTACAATAGGTCCGATACAGTTCGGTAAAAGATGCTTGAGCAATATTCTGGAGCCTCCCGCTCCCAGTGTCCTTGCAGCGGTAACATACTCCTGCTCCTTTAGACTGAGTATCTGGCCTCTGACAATTCTGGCGGTGGTTATCCAGTAGGTAAGTCCGAGTGCTATATATATGCTCACAAGTCCGGCACCGGCAGCCTTGAAAAACCCGAAAAACGGGAGTTCGAAAAGGCTGTTTAATGTAGGCTTCAGTACAACTGTCAAAAGGATGATATAAAGCATGGATGGCACGCCATAAATAATGTCAATAACTCTCATCATAATTGTGTCGACCCTGCCGCCCACATACCCGGATATGCCGCCATACAAAACACCTATGACAAGATTCACCAAAGCAGCAACGATACCGATACTAAGTGATATTCTGGCACCATAGAGTACACGAACCAGCATATCCCTGCCAAGATGGTCTGTTCCAAGCAAATGCTGAAGATTTGGCTTCAAATCTTCAGAACCACGGATCTGATCAGAGTAACTGTAAGGTATGAACATCGGGCCGAGAATAGCCAAAAGGAAAATAACGATGATCCCGATCAAGCTGATCATGGCGACCTTATTCTTCCTGAGTCTGCGCCATACATCCTGCCAATACGTGAGACTTGGCCGTGTATTGACGGCTTCAATCACAACCTGTCTATTTAATGGTCTGAAAAGTTCACTGGAAAACTGCATGCAAGCACCCCTACTTTCTTAGTTTAATCCTGGGATCAATAAATACATACACAATATCTACCAGGAAATTCATCAATATGACAAACCCCGCATAAAAAATCGTAATTCCCATCATCACTGTATAATCCCTGTTGGAAATACTGGTGACATAGTATCTGCCAAGCCCCGGTATGTTGAATATCCTTTCAACAACGAAGCTTCCCGTAAGTATGGCGGCAATCAGAGGTCCCAGATACGTGACAACCGGTATCAGAGAATTCTTGAGTGCATGCTTGAATATTACCATCTGCTCCGAGAGGCCTTTCGCCCTGGCAGTTCTGATAAAATCCTGTTCAAGAGTCTCAAGCATGCTTGAACGCACAAGTCTTGCAATAAAAGCCAGTGGGAAGAAAGAAAGCGCTATGGCCGGCATGATCGCAGATGCAAAAGTTTTGAAGCCCATTACAGGGAGGATTTTTAACTTTACCGAGAATATATACTGTCCCAGTGTAGCCACGACAAAGCTCGGTATGGTCACACCCAATGTCGCCAGGATCATAGCCCCATTATCCTGCCACTTCCCGTTTTTCAATGCAGAAATAATACCGAGCGGTATACCAATGATCAAGCAAAGAAATATGGCGAAAATACCGAGTTTTGCCGAATTCGGGAACTGCTCTGCGATGATATCATTGACCTTTCTGCCTTCACTTTGCATGGACATGCCAAAGTCCAGCCTGATAACATTGCCCAGCATCTTGAAGTACTGCTGGCTCAGCGGAAGATCCAGCCCATATTTTGCCTTAATGTTTTCCACAATTTTGGGTGGAAGCGGTTTATCCTTGGTGTAAATACTCCCAGGGATAGAACGCATCAGAAAGAAGGTCAGCGTTATTATTATGAATAACGTCACAATTGAATATCCAAATCTCTTGAGTATATAAATTCCCAAAACACACACCCCTTAAATGATAGCTCTCATTTTTATTTTTAATATCAATGCGATATATTCATAACTAAATCAGTTTACATAATACAATAACAACCCACATAATGCAACCTGAAAACCATATGCAGATATTCCCATTCCATTTTGTACTTGTTGCTCTGGTGTCGTTGTACTTTATTGCAGCATATTGATAAAAAGAGCTTAAAAAGACAGTAGTATCAAATTCCTTGGAACTGAGTACATCTTCGTACTTTCCAGATAATACCACTCGTCCACATGCAATAATAATATACTATCAATTTTTCCATCTATTTTCAATGGGTTACATAAAATGTATATTTATACACCATAATGCCTCCGTAATGCGTTGACACTTATGCTTTTATTAGTTTATTTAAGCATATTATTTAACTCATCTTGTAAGATAATTTAAATAACATGTGCGTTAAAAAATTTATTTTATGGAATGAATCATTTATTTTTTTTGAAATAAATGATTATTATGTATATAAAGTTGCAGTAATGGTTGCAGTAATGGTTGCAGTAACCTGGATCATTGGCAAAGTACAATTTGAAAACAGCATATGTAAATGCTATAATGTTAAAATTGCGTTTTCAGACCTGAAGCATTTCTCATTATATATTGGAGGGGATAATAAATGAGATCGGGCAAGACACCAGCAAGCAGATACCTAAACCTTATATTTGTATTATTTCCCGTAGTATTCTGGGGAGTGTCCTTTATCAGCACAAAAGTAGTACTTCGGGAAGTTCCGCCTGTCTCAATAGCATTTTTCAGACAGTTGATCGCGTTGCTTCCTCTTTTCCTGTGGGGCATTGCTACCCGATCAGCGTTCAGGATAGCGCTAAAAGATCTGCTTCTGCTAGTAGGGTCCTCCTTTTTCGGCATTGTACTGTATTTTATCTTTGAAAATAATGGACTAAGGTACACAACAGCGTCAAGCGCCTCAATGATCGTAGCTGCAGTACCGATTTTCACAATGATGACCGAATTGATTTTCTTCAAGCTGAAACCCAACTTGAAGGTAATTGCCTGTATCATAGCTTCAATTCTCGGTGTTTATCTAGTCATATCAGTGAACGGAAGACTGGATTTCTCCTCGGTAGCTTTCAAGGGTAACATGCTTGTAATGGGAGCCATGGCGAGTTGGGTCATATATACGGTAATGAGCAGGAAGCTCGCAAGCAGGTATTCAAGCTTCATTATAACGCTTTATCAGACAATTCTCAGCAGTGTACTTTTTCTTCCCTTTCTGTTGCCTGAGTTCGGGGACTGGAAGCCTGTCAGTATGACCGCATTATTGAATCTAGTATATCTTGGCGTATTTTGCTCTGCAGTATCCTATTTCATGTTCCTGTATGCAATTAAAAAACTGGGACCGACCATCTCCTCCGCATTCCTGAACCTGATCCCTGTCATTTCCGTACTGACGGGCTATCTGATCCTGGATGAAAAGTTACTGCCCATACAGTATGGCGGCATGCTGATCATTATGGCCAGTCTGTTCCTTCTTAATAAAAACAAAGACAAAACAAGCGGCTGAGAATAGCCCAGGCGCACATATCATCTTTATGTATTTTTATACAGTTGTATCCATGTAAATTCCATACAGTTGTCAGCTGTTTTTAACTTCCTCGACGATGAGTCTGCCCATTTCCCTGGTTCCTACCGCCTGACCCCCGGCAGATACAATGTCGCCGGTTCTGAAGCCCTTCTCCAGTACCCGCTTGACTGCATTTTCAATCAGTTCGGCAGAGGCAGCCTGACCGAGTGAATATCTTAACATCATCGCTGTTGACAGGATCGTCGCGATGGGATTGGCTTTATCCTGCCCCGCTATATCCGGCGCAGACCCGTGAATCGGTTCATAGAGGCCAAGAGTCCCGCTTCCAAGGCTTGCTGAAGGGAGCATGCCTATAGAGCCCGTTATCATGGAGGCTTCGTCCGATAAAATGTCTCCGAACAGATTGGAAGTGACTATAATATCAAACTGCCGTGGATTTCTGATCAGCTGCATTGCAGCATTATCCACATACATGTGGTTCAGACGGATGTCCGGATATTCCTTTGAGACCTTTATGACAACCTCTCTCCACAGCTTCGAGCTTTCAAGCACATTTGCCTTGTCTACCGAGGTAACGAGGCCGCTGCGCCTGCCAGCCGCTTCAAACGCCAATCTGGCTATGCGCTCCACTTCACCGACGCTGTACCTCTCGGTATCATAAGCGGCTTCCCCGGCAGTCCCCGCACCAGTTCTGCCCCTCTCGCCGAAATAGATTCCGCCCGTCAGTTCACGAAATACAAGAATATCGATATTATCGCCTATTATTTCCGATTTCAGCGGAGAAGCATCCCTGAGTGCCTGGTAGATGACCGCCGGCCTGAGATTTGCATAAAGCTCCAGTCCAGCCCTGATGCCAAGCAGCCCGGATTCGGGAGTCTTTCCTCCCGGCAGGCCTTCCCACTTCGGACCGCCGACTGCTCCCAGCAGCACCGCATCGCTTGATTTGGCCATCTGCAGTGTGGCCTGCGGCAGAGGTTCTCCACATGCATCGATGGCGCATCCGCCCATCAGCTCTTCATGATAATCGAACCCGAAACCATTTTTTTCGCCGACCGCATTCAAAACTGCAATCGCCTGATCCACCACTTCGGGGCCGATTCCGTCGCCCTTTAAAACAGTTATTTTATATTTCATTATTAAAATCCCCCTATCTTCCTGCCTGTTTCCGGAGGTAACCTATAAGACCGTCCGCTGCAATGAGCTCCTGCATGAATTCCGGAAACGGGACTCCCTGATAGGTGACATTCCTGGTTAAATTGTTTATGATGCCCGTGTCAAAATCGATCTCCAGCCTGTCGCCTTCGGATATGTCGGCAGAGGCCTCCGGACACTCGATAATGGGCAGTCCGGTATTGATGGCATTCCGGTAAAAAATTCTCGCAAAAGTCTCCGCGATGATGCAGGAAATGCCCGAATACTTGATCGCTATCGGAGCATGCTCCCTGGAAGAGCCGCAGCCGAAATTCCTGCCCCCTACCATAATGTCTCCCTTTTCAACCCTTCCGACAAAGCTTGCATCAAGATCCTCCATACAATGTGATGCCAGTTCCGCCGGATTCGAAGTATTCAGATACCTGGCAGGTATAATAACATCCGTATCCACGTTATTTCCATATTTAATGACTTTCCCCTGTGTTTTCATCTATAATACCTCCTATAGTTTACACGATCCGATTATTTAGCTTTTTTTCAATGCCGCGCAATCCCATTCGGGCTATTGCTCCTCCGTGGATGCGATCCTGCCGGTTATAGTGCTTCCGTTGATGCACTCCTGTCAGGTACAGGTGATAGTGCTTCCGATGCTGCACTCCTGTCAGGTACCGGTGATAGTGCTTCCGATGCTGCATTCCTTCAAGTATCGGTTATAGCTCCTCCGGTGATGCGATTCTGCCGGCGACAGCGGATGCTGCTGCAATTGCAGGACTTGCAAGGTAAACTTCACTTTCCGGATGGCCCATTCTGCCGATGAAATTCCTGTTTGTCGTAGCCACAGCTCTTTCACCCTTTGCGAGTATGCCCATATGACCGCCGAGGCAGGGACCGCAGGTCGGTGTACTTACCGCAGCGCCGGCATCGATAAATATGTCAAAGAGCCCCTCATGCATTGACTGCTGCCATATTTTCTGCGTTGCGGGAATAATGATACACCTTACATCCGGATGAACCTTGCGCCCCTTGAGTATCTGTGCGGCCATACGCATATCTTCCATCCTGCCGTTCGTGCAGGAACCGATGATCACCTGATCGATTTTTATGTTCCCAACTTTGTCGATCGTCCTCGCCTTGTCGGGAAGGGGCGGGAATGCCACAGTAGGCTTGATATCCTCAAGATTGATTACATATTCCCCACTATATACGGCATCCGTATCCGCGGTAAACACTTCGTGTGGCTTTCTGGAATGCTCCCTGACATATACCAGAGTCTGTTCATCCACTTCGAAAATTCCGTTCTTTGCTCCGGCTTCAATCGCCATGTTCGCCATGGAGAACCTGTCGTCCATGGAAAGATTTTTGAGACCATCGCCCGTAAATTCCATCGATTTATACAATGCGCCATCCACACCAATCATTCCGATGATATGCAGGATGACATCCTTGCCGCTGACCCACTTGCCTGGTTTGCCCCTGAGTTCGAACCTGATGGCCTCGGGCACCTTGAACCAGGCTTCTCCTGTTGCCATCCCAGCCGCCATGTCAGTGCTCCCGATCCCTGTGGAGAAAGCGCCAAGTGCGCCGTAGGTGCAGGTATGCGAATCCGCTCCGATGACCACATCACCCGGTACGACAAGCCCTTTTTCCGGCAGCAGCGCATGTTCAACACCCATTTGCCCGATTTCGAAGTAATTTACAATACCCATCTCCCGGGCAAATTCCTTTATAAATTTCACCTGCTCCGCAGATTTGATATCCTTGTTCGGAGTAAAATGATCAGGCACTATGGCAATTTTATTTTTATCAAATACTTGATTCACACCGATTTTACGAAATTCCTTCACCGCTACGGGCGTGGTGATATCGTTTCCAAGTACCATATCGAGCCTGGCCTTTATAAGCTGGCCGGCTTCCACCCTGTCAAGACCCGCATGGGCTGCAAGGATTTTCTGAGTCATCGTCATGCCTTTTCCGCTTGAAAATTGATTTGTCATGTTAATACCTCCCTGTTACAAGAATTATACCGACTGGCATACCAGGTTTCTTCCTGTTACTTGCCGTCATGCGGCAAAATATGAATGTTTTTTGTTATGCTGGTATATAATGCAAAAAAGAAATACAAAGCAGGCTTTTTTGCACTTATATTACCTTAAGCTAATTAGTCTACTATGTAGTATATCAATGTAGATTATGTGCCTATACAATAATCATATTTGCAGAAATTTTACTCTTCCTATATCAATTATTTCTGCAACTTATTTGTATATTATAGATGAAATTATACGGATTTTTTTCTGTATTGAAGCGGTGTCACATGAGCATATTTTTTAAACATCTCATTGAAACGCTGCTGATTTGAAAATCCAACGCTGAGTGCTATATCGCTGATTTTCAAGCCTGTGTCGGCCAGCAGCTCCTTCGCCCTGTCGATGCGCACCTTCAAAAGGAAATTGATCGGGCTCATTCCCGTCTCTTCCTTGAATGCCCTTATAAAATAGCTGGGACTGAGAAATACGAATTTAGAAATATCCCCAAGTGAAATGTCGCGTTCGAAATTGTTATGGATGAAGTTGATGGATATGTTGATAAGCTCACGAAGCTTGGGGCTCTTGGTCTTGATGCTGTTTTCCCACTCCATTTTGAGCGCACGTGAAAGCAGTACAAAAAGTTCGAGTACCAGCAGATAATTCAGGAATTCGCTGCCGGGTTCGCTATTCTCACGCTCTTTGAGAATCCTGTTCATCAGCACGATAATTTCATTTTTCTGGCTGACCTTCAAGGTGATATAAGCCCCTGTCTCCCGGCTGGTAACGAAATTCAGAAAGTCCTCCAGCGGAATTTCAGAATATTCCCCATTGATCTTGTTTTCAAATTTAAAATTCAGAACGATGAATTCACAGCCATTTTCCGACTTCACGATGAATTTGTGGTACTGCATGGGCTTAATGATGACAATATCATTCGGGCCAAGAGACACAGGCTGCCCGGAAATTTCAAATACCGCATAGCCTTTCTTCATGTAAACCATCTCATAATTCTCATGACGGTTGGGTTCCATGGACCAGGAGATATCCTGGATCCGCTCGATTGTCTTGACAATGACCGGAAGAAAGTTGGAGGAATTCAACACTCCTTCCCACGCCTTCGGCAGCAGCTTATCCATGAAATCACCCTTTCTGCAAGAACTGTCTCAAGCAAATTATACTCCAAATGCTTACATTTGTCACGCAGTGAATGCCCCCGTACCCCCGGTGTGAAAAGAATAACGGGAATAAATATTGCAGTATTTACAATAATAATATACAATATTTTTATACAATATTTTTCTGAGGTGAATGATATGCCCACTAAAGTAAAAAACATTACATTCTCCCTTCCAACGGAGCTTGTCGATAAATTGAAAGAATATGCAAAAGACCAGCGCATTCCGTCTTTAAATGCTGGAGTCAAAGAAGCTCTGGAGGAATATGTACTAAAAATCAGCAAGGAAAAATTAAGAAGTGAAATGGTACACGCCTCAAAGGATGTATTGTTTCTGGAAGATTTAAAGGAGAGTATGAAATCATTTGAATCCTCTGATAATGAGATTTATAAGGGGGAGCCCGAATGGTAAATTATCAATGGAACATTTTCCGTGCCAGCCTTGATCCTGTCAAGGGCTCTGAGCAATCCGGCACCAGACCTGTTTTGATCATATCGGCAGAAGAGGCTAATGAATCGCTTCCAATCGTTACGGTTATTTCATTGACATCGGCTAAGCCAGGCAGAAAGGTATACTTAATTGAATCTTTATTAAAAGCCGAAGATACAGGCCTACCCAGAGATTCAATCGCAATGGCGCACCAGATCAGAGCTATATCAAAAGAACGACTTTGCGGAATGTGCGGGCAAATTACCTCGGAAGAAGTGAAGGTTGATATAAAAAGAGCCATAAAATTATATCTGGATATGTAAGGCAAGATACCTCCGCTATGTGGTTCACAGGGACGGGCTCATGCGTGCCGCCCCTATGAGCCACATAGTTTTTCGTGTTGTTTTTGGATTTGCATATTGATTATTTTTAGAAAAAAAGTCGGTCACAGGAATCTGCGCTGTGATAGAATCAATTTATCTTAAGATGACAGGAGCGCTCCTTATTGAACTGGAGGTCACTGGTTTTTTGAAGAATATCTGCTGGATAAGCCTGAAATCAGCAAGGAAACAGATATGCTGCTGCATATGTCGATAAAACCGAGGAAGTAAGGTGTTGATAGGGCTGACTATTTGCAGAGTTGGCTATTTGCGGACCTGCCAGGCTCAAGCAAAAGTAGGCGGAAAGACAAGGAATTTTCAGGTATGTAAGGCTCAAGCAAAAGTAAATGAGGAGATAAGAAGTTTACAAGCATATCAGTCTCAAGCACTGGGAAACAAGGATACAATGAGAAGGCCCTCTGTGTTGTTTATAACATGCGCCTTCTCATTCATCCTATTGATTCCCTGGTACCTAATATTGATGTCAAGCCTCCATCTCATCAAACTCAACGGTTTCCAGCAGCTTTTTGAGCTCCGTTACCTCGTTTTTGTTAAGAGTAACGCCCTTTCCCATTTTTTCATGGGTCTCATCCCAGTCCCTGATGTCCAGCTTCGGTTTACGTTCATTCCAGCTTACCAGGTTGACTTCCTTTTTCCAGCCTTTTGTCCCTTCCCCAATGACTCCAAGATTCTTTTTGATCTCATACTTTAGTTCTGTCATTTTGAACCCCTCCATTTTAATTATTATAAGTGCACGATGATTATTGTCACTTAAATACGTAGATTTTTTACCCGGTTCTTTCCTGATTACTAATTACATTATATCAAATATATGGTAATCGAACAAGCGTTCTGGGTAATAGTACAGATATTTTTACAAATTTCCCACTCCATCTATAGTGAGGAATCAATTCATCCTCCGCCTTCGCTCTCGCTTTGAAAGCAGAGTTGCTTAGAGGCTGGAGACTTCTTGCTGGATTGTTGAAAAATTCTTTTTTGTCGATATAAGGCTAATTCTCTTCTATCGTGCAGAGTTAAGCCTCATCTGTCAGTGCCGGCTTCGTAATCGTCAAGTGAAGAATAACTCAGGTCAAAAATGATCGTATCGCCGGTATAGAACAGCGTACTGTCTTTAGGTCCGCCCTCAGCTGTCCACTGGTCTGGATTATAGTCAAAAACTTTAACTCCGTTCTTATATCCTTCTATTGTGAAATTAACCATTATGAGACCCTTTGTCAGTATAATGGATTGATCCACCTTGCCATTTGCAACAATAGGTAACCCCTTGCGAACGGCTTTTGTCGTCGGCATTAATGCAAAGCGTCCATTCCAGGTTGAATTTTTTGAATCCGTTATGGTTCGGACATCATAATTTAAAATAAGCTGGGATAGTCCTCCTGTATTGAAACAGTCATAGGTCATGGCGAAGTGATCTCTGCTGCTGCCATACTGTATCAGGTATTCGCTGTCAAGATCATAATAAAGGTCAACCTCATAAGCATTTCGTATGCTATCGCTCTTAAGATCCTTCATATAATAGAATCTCGGCTTTATTTGAACAGTGTCGGCATCGTCGTTCAAACCTCTGCTTGTCATACTGAAATAGAAAGCATAACCTATCCTGGTCAGTATATTTTTCGTCGGGTGGCTGTCGACTGGCATCGTACTCACCGGATAATATGCGCCTGTAGATATGCCGGATGCATAATCCGGATTCCAGAAAACACTTTCCCACTGCCTGTCTGTAATATCTGTGATTCTGAAGTTCTGCAGGCTGCATTCGATATATATTTGTTCTGTGGCTGTAATCATATTGCCTGCCCGGTCCCTGGCGTATACATGAAGGTACCAGCTGCCAATCCTGTTCTGTGAGGTATGCACCATAACTGCCGTATTAACGGTAGCCGCCGCCCCCTCTGTTGTAGTACGGCCAAGGTTTGACATGCTGGATATATCTGCCGGGAATGTTGCGTCTTGTGACCATGAATATCTGCTTTCTGCAATACCGGAGAGGTTATCTCCCAACGTCAGATTAATCTTATTCCCTGCCTCGTATATAAACCAATGCTGTCCGGATTTGAAATCGTCCTGATTGGACCAGTTGAACGTGATTGTGGGATTAACTTTATCTATGTGGTACGATCCGGAAGACGAGGCATAATCTTCATCAGGTGCGGAAGTGTCGGCCGGGGTATCGGAATCCCAGGAGCCTTGTGGAGGGGATCCAGAGGACCACGTTTTCGTTCCTGCGTTCCAGCCGCTCAATTTCGCGGCCAGTTTATTCACTCCCGTCCGGCTCAAAGTAACAGTAGTGTTGTTTGTGATATTTGCAGTTGCGGCCAACGGAGGTGTGCCGGAAACATTGATTTGTCCGATACCCCAATCCTGGCTATAACTCCAGTTCATGGATCTATGACTTGTGGAATAGCAGGAAGCTTTATGGGTATGCTCAGTTATTCCGCATATTAAATCCCCATCGGCGTTATAACAGCCTGAATGGTGCTTATGCTCTGATAAAGTGCAGGAAAGGTATTTATATGAATAATCCCTGCTGTTATATCCGCCAATTGTCGCTGTGGTATTCCCATCGACGTAAACCCGGACCTGAAGATCCGTATTCCTCCATGTGCAGCTGTCGGGTACAAATTTGATCATACCGGTAGGTATAACAACTTCAGGTTCTGGCGGTTCTTCCACCATTTCCGGCACGACATTATAGTTATCCGGAGCAATCGGGACAATCAAATACCAAAGGTGCCCGGATACCATATGCCACATTCGGCCAACACCAAAGCCATTAGCCGTTGGCGGCTGCATAACGTGGACGTAATCAGCCCAGGTTAATGATGGATCAGGCGGGGTACGCCAATTTGTGCCTAAAACGTTATGGTAGAAAGCAAGGATACCATTTTCGATGTTATCCTGGTATCTCTGACCAATGCCAGGCGTATCAGAATCAAATGATTTATCGCGGCATAGGCTTATTGTCCGTGAGTTATTCCAAGGATATAGAATCCAAATTCTCTGTTCAAATGTCTTACTTGCATCCCATGCATCCATTGGCGCGTAAAAATTCCAGAAAGTATCTGCTCCCATTGTCTCACCTAACACATCAGGGACGCCGCTGCTAAATGACGAAGCACTGCCATATACCATCGTATACCCTAAATCAGCGGCAACGTCACTATGATAGATTTTACCCGTTATTCGATTATCCCAGCTTCCCCAATTGCCAACTGCTAAATTGCTATTTAAACTTTTTCTGCTTGGTCTATTTTTTTCTTCAAAATACTCGTAGCCCAAGGAACCATTTGCATCTAAAAGTGCATCTCCTACCGTAGCAGGCTTTTCTAATGCCGTATATGCGGGAATTTGTGGCATAGCAAAAAAGAGGAAACATAAAAATAGAACGGTAATTATTTTTTTTATCATTACTTGTCCAACCCCTGTTATTTCTTATAAACTACTACACAAGTCGACCATCCTGCCCCTTGTACATACACCTTATATCCAGAAGTGTAAAAATACTTTTCTATCAACTCATAATCAATATCCTCTTTCAGTCTTGCATAATCCATTATTTGATTTACAAAATCACTGCTGAATTTACTTTTTAGTATCTTTTCTGCTTCCGATAATTGATCATCTATGGAATACCTGAAATGAACCATCATATACAAAACAGCATTTTCATTCATAACTGCCGAAATAGTATGGACTTCTGGTATTGTAAACCCATTAACAACGTTGGATTTATTCGTATCTATTACCGTCCTCTTTGTCGGATCAATAAGGCAGATAATCATTTTCGACGCTTCGGCTCTCGTCGCCTTGTCATCAGATCCAAAATCGCCATTAAGATAACCGTTTACAATGCCTTTGCTATAGACTTTTAAAATGTACTCACGATCCTTGGAAGCAGAAAATTTATAGTAGTCTTTTATTAGGCTCATATACGCATCCAGATTTTCCGGAAATGTTTCCTTCATCCCCCTGGCTATAATCCTTGCGATCTCGCCCCTGGTGATCTTCTTCGAATAATCGTTGAATTCTCCGTCTTTAATCAGTCCCAATTCCTTTGCCTTGCTGATATATGGGTCAGCCCAACTCTTGCCAGTGCCCTGCTGCGGATTATTCCCCAACGCAATAACCACAAACTTTATCAGTTGGTCCACCTGAAGGTTGTCCTTCGGGCCATATTTTCCGTTGCCGTATCCTACACAGATACCTTTTTCTGACATTACATCAACGTATGGTTTGAACCAATCCGTACCCTTCACGTCATTGAAGATTATCGGTTGTCCAGCGGATACAGCAGCCCCCAACACGGTAAAAATAAAAACAATGATTAATAATACTACTGACTTTTTCATATGTTCACACTCCTTCGAATTTTCCAACCACTCGGAATAAAGAAAAAATAAATCATGGCCTGCATACGGGACATGCCCTGTATCCTTCCGACGCAGCCTGCTTTTTCGAGTTATAGGTCCCCTCAATTACGGTAATACGGCTGCAGCCTTCCTTGTGGAAGTACTTTACGCCATTATAGGTACTTCCGATTAAATTGTCTTTCACTGTCAGCTTCGTACCGCCAAAGCCAAAAGTATTATAAATTTTATCCGTTCCGGGTATGGTAAACCCCTGCAGGAACGATATGAAACAAACATCATCAATGGTATTGTTCCATGTATCCTCCTCAACCATGGGAATATTATAGATGTATCCCTGCCCATATACCTGTGATAAATAGTTCGCCCTGCTTGTATAGTATTCCAGCTGCATTTGAATCAGCTGGATGATGGTCTGCCTCCGAATGCTGTCGAAGTTGACTGAAGATGTAAAAAGATTCACCGGGTATATTGCAGCAAGTCGTTCCCTCTTGTCCTGAGTCCAGGCAGCGGTTGAATGATCAAATACATATGCAGAGTCATCCAGCGTAAAATTGACAGTCAGATTACTGCCGTTATCATAATAGGAATAAGGAATTTTAGGCATCCATACTTCCCTTGTTTCGTATCCGGCTGCATCAGCATTGTAGACATTCTGCCATGTGTGTACATACAAGCCGTCATAACCGACTACCATCTGCACAGGCAGATACGCTTTCAAAGAATCCTGCCCTACTTTGTCTTCTTCTACACCAAAGTTGATGTATACCGTTTCCAAAAACCTGTCCGTCGCTGCCTGAAGATTCAATTCAATATCCTTCGAACTCTTGTGCGCCCCCTCAAAATACTGATCCCCGGAACTCATAACAGAGCTTCTGCCAGAACTCAAGCCGGAACTTAAACCGGCATTCGATCCAAAATTCTGTACCAGGGCTATTGTTGCATCCTCACTGGCATTATACATGACCTCATCATAAACCTGTTCCCAGCTCAAAGCCTCAATTTGCCGGTGCTGCTCTATATCGGCGGAGACAGAGAACGGAAGGAGCGCCAGTAAAAAGAGTAACGCTAAATCAGTAATCTTCATTCGTCACCATTCCTCCGGCCTTTGAAAACAGGAGGGAATTCCCGGCCTCACCGCCTAAAGCCTGTATGAATACCATCGTCCCCGTTTTGGATTTATTGACAACTTCAACACTGATATTGTCGCCCTGGTGCATTCGATACTGGTGTGTCGGGTCTGCATCCATCTCCTCAATAATTGTATTGATCGGAAACATCTCCTCCACTACCGTAAAGGTATGCTCCGGGGTATATCCCGGATCGGTTGCCTGCAACGGGTAGTATACTTTTTCCGTATGCACGATCCGGATGTCGTAAACATTTTCCGTATTTGATAGCGTTTTTACAAAATCCTCATACATATCATCGTCAATATACCCTTTATGCCTTATATCATTTGCAAATTCCTGTGTCTGCATGTTGACATACTTGAAAACCTGCTGGTCGATAATCCAGTAAGCACGGTACGCAGGCACTATCGTTAACAAGATAATTGCAACAATTGACGCGAATAAGGTTGAAAGAGGATTCATATGCAGCCTCCGTTGTACACTGTATCAATAGAGAAAACAATCATCCGGCATTAACCCAGCGCTAACTCATTTATGATTCATCACTATAAGCACTGGCTATTATTTCAGTCAGCTATTACTGCAGTCAGTTGTTACTGCTGTCAGTGTTATTACAATCAGCTGTTACTGCTGAACAAAACTGATAGCTGTAACAATGCCGTTATCATTCGTTGTGAGCGTTGATTTAAAAGTTCCTACAGGGTTAATGTATTCACCACTGCCAGAATCGGTAATATCATATTTATTATCTGAATCGTAGTCCACTTTTGCTGCTACCATAATAGTTCTTACACTAACATCCAATACGTCGGTCTCGCCATACATTCTCACTGCATTTACAACACTGCTGCCGGATACTTCGGTTCCGTTGTAGGCATCATATTTCTTGGAAGTGATCACCTGGCTGATTCCCTTGATATCGCTCTCAGAGTTTTTGGTAATGTCCGCACCCTGTCCAAACAGGGCAATCGCGATGGCTATTGCCGCAACAGTAATCAGTACGGCGGCTCCGAGCTTGATGATTGTTGTAACATTGTTCATTTCCTATCCCCCCATAAATTAATGAATTTATCACATTAACTGCTTCTGTATAGACGAAAAAGCAGTAAATGACGAAAAAATAATCGGCAGTGCCATATATAGAAGCAGAACGGCATAAACCGGAATAAAACCAATCAACTGGCCAAACTCAATTTTCTTGTTAATCTGCTGCTTATTGGATTCCTTTCTGCTTTCCTTGTAAAACTCCCTTTCCAGTTCCAGAGCATCAAATGCCGCAATCAGGCTGATATCCTCATTTGCCATCTGCAAATTATCAATAATTTTGACAAACGGTTTAAATTTTACGTCTTCTTTCAGCCTTTCGAGAGCCAGGTTCTGATTCTGGAAATTGGTCAGGCACAGTTCTATCGGTGCCCTGAATATATTGGCAAATTCCTTCATCCATTCCAGTACGACCTTAACATCCACATTGTCGTGATGCATCAGAAGAATGATGATCGTATGGAATTGAAATACCTCATCCTCCATATCAACCTTTCTGAGCGACGCCTGAAAGGTAAGCAATATCATCGGGAACCAGGATGCAGCACCCGCAATGATCAAGGATAGCAAGACCTCCCATAACCGGATAGTTTCTTTTTTACTGTCAATGATTTTTAAGCAGATTCTTTGTGCTGTCAGCTC
>WSSedL1CaDRAFT_10000465_pt1 | contig 28616 bp, 29 predicted proteins | sample WetSurSL1Cattail_FD_9464 | JGI IMG/M metagenome (IMG submission 9464)
GCCACTCCGGTAATAAACTATCCACAGGCAGGTATTTTGGGCATTGGCAGACTGTTGAAAACACCCATAGTAAAAAATGATCAGATTGTGATAGGCAATATATTGCCCTTATCGCTTTCGCTCGATCACCGTATTGTCGACGGTGGTGATGCATCGCGGTTCATTAATCGACTAAGGGAGTATCTGTCCGATCCGGCTATTATGTTGATAGAATAATGCCTTCATTTTTTCATAGACTAACATTGATTCTGTAGAATTATGGTTAACGCAAAAGATTATTATCTGCCGGATATTCATTTGCTCAGTAAGAGCACAAATCAATATCTGACGTGGATACCTGATAAGACATATATTGTGCTCGGGGCTTCAAACAATTCGGAAGAATCCCTGCACATGGAAAATGTTATTGAAGATAAAGTCTGTATCCTGAAACGCCCTTCGGGAGGTCAAACGGTTATACTTACTCCGAACAATATCATGATTTCGGCAGTATTTTTCGATCAGGAGAAGTTACATCCTAAAGACATATTTCAGCACATCAATAAGCTGATAATAGCTGCCATCGAAAAAACAGGTATCCGCAATTTGTCTGCAATGGGAATATCGGATATAGCCATCGGCGAAAAAAAAATTCTCGGATCAGCCATTTATCGAAACAAAGAGGCTTTATTATATCATGCGGTTCTCAACTTAGGAGAACCTGCGTCTACCATAGAACGATACCTGAAGCATCCTTCCAAAGAACCGGATTACCGCAAAGGGCGGTCGCACTCAGACTTTGTGACATCGCTCAAAGAAAAAGGATATGCCAACAGTGCCCATCATATGGAAAATATGTTGTCATTATCATTCGAAGGCATGTTTCATTTATAATAATTTATGAACAATTCAAACACTAAATTAATCAGGGATACGCACACGCGTATTCCTGATTCTGATATAAAATATCTGCTCGACTCGCGCGTGGCTGAATACAACCAGCTGGATTTTATTGACTCCGATCCTATTCAAATTCCGCACCGTTTTGTACGCAAAGAAGATATTGAAATTGCAGGCTTCCTCACGGCTACCATCTCCTGGGGACAGCGCAAGAGCATTATCAACAACGCCAACAAATTGATGGATCTTATGGATAATTCTCCGTACGATTTTCTGATGTATACAAGCAGTAAATCATCGTCCGGTGAATATCCCGAATGGGAAGATATCCGGAAGTTTGTACACCGCACCTTCAATGGCAACGACTGCCTGTTCTTTCTGAAATCATTGCAGAATATCTATACCCGACATGGTGGGTTGGAGGCTGTTTTCACAAAAGGCTACCGAGCATCTGGTACCGCATTTGGTGCATTACAACATTTTCGCGAAACATTTCTGTCTATACCGCACGAAAACAGGGTGCGCAAGCATATATCCGACGTAACTGCAAATTCATCGGCCAAACGACTGAATATGTTCCTGCGCTGGATGGTTCGAAACGACGAGCAGGAAGTAGACTTTGGCTTATGGGAACATATACCTGCTTCGGCTCTTATGCTCCCACTCGACGTGCATACGGGCGACGTAGCGCGTGCGTACGGACTACTAAACCGAAAACAAAATGACTGGAAAGCCGTGGAAGAAATTACAGCCGTCCTCCGAAGCTTCGATTCTTCCGATCCAATTAAATACGATTTTGCTCTTTTCGGAATTGGAGTCTTCGAAGGAAAAAGCTTGCTCCTTTAGTAGGCATCTGAAACACAAAAAAAATATCAGCTAAAAATTGAGCTACACAACGGCACATGAAACTAATATTTTAAGCGGTACACACGTAGTCTTTTATACTACAAATAGACTTACAGCACCAAACAAACTTTCATAAATATTTATCCGGAAAAAAATCCCGGATAGAACAATCCATCACTTTTGCAATCTCATTTAATATAGAAATATTATATTTTGCACGCTGGTTTGGATTTTCGACAGCACCTATAAAACCTCTGGAAACATCAATTCTATCAGCCAGTTCAGCCTGAGAAATGCCTTTCTGTAGTCGCATTTTTCTCACCTTATCAATAACAAACTGTTCTATTTTTTTTTCCACAATACAAGAATCTTAATATACACAAAGAAAAAATAATTTAGATAATATTTTACATATACATGTATATGTGTTATCTTTGCGAATGAAATTATAGGTACATATTTTTTAGGGTTATAGTATAAACTCTTAAAAATACACTTGCCTTTAGAATTGGATTACGTTTATATTTACAATCTGTATTTTATTTATCATCCATTATTACGGAAAATAATTTAGCAAATAGAAGAGCATGTTAAGAATCTGATTACTTCCAATTTTTATTTTTGGAAGCATAGTCACATCATATTTTTTTCCAATCAAGTTTTTTTTATTTTAAAGAAATGCAAAGTTATGGAATACACTTTTGAGATCATTAATGACGATAAGATTATTAAAGTTAAGGTTTTTGGCGAACTAACACCTAAAGAAACAGCTTTAATGGGTAAAAATATCCGAATTAAAGCAAAAGAGTTAAACTATAAAATACTTTTTGATCTTACAGAGGCAGATAATAAAGTTTCTATATCCGAAGCTTATTTTTGGTTTGCAGACCATTATGACGAAATAGATATTAAATTACGCTATATTCCTACCGCTCATATAACTCACGAAAGAGACAAATCCTTTTTTAGATTCTTTGAGACGACTTGTTATAATAAAAATATTAGAGTAAGAATGTTTATGGAGCATAAAGAGGCATTAGAGTGGCTTAAACTATTATAAATCACATGGATTTATTACGATCTAAGAATCAAAAAAAAGTTCACTTTCTTCAGCAACACAGCTCATATAATAATAAAGCAAATCAAAAGCCCAACATTTAGACCTGTTTATGCTAAGAAAATTGATACATTTGCATACAAAAATAAGATTATTCATTGTTTCGCTAAAACGGCTCTACAAGTCGAGATATAAACTATTCAAACTAAAAGAATAATCAAAAATAAAATTGCAAAGTGACAACCACCGACATAGACATACACGAAATAAAATACAATACAGAGGATCACAATCAGGAACTGATACTCAGAAACAATGTCTTGCGTAAGCCCCTTGGGTTAAGCCTGAACGATGAGAACCTGAAGACTGAAAAAGATGATTTTCATATCGGAGTATATATAAATGATCACCTTGTAGGAGTACTTATTCTCACAAAACAGAACGAAAAAGAGATAAAAATGAGGCAGGTGGCAGTAAGCGAGCAGTGGAGATCGCTAAAAGTCGGTACTGAACTGGTACGCTATGCCGAACAATATGCAAAAAATAAGGGTTATGAAAGCATGCTACTGCATGCCCGCAAAACAGCTAGAAACTTTTACCTGAAACTGGGCTATGAATCAGTTGGCGAAGAGTTCTTAGAAATAAGTATTCCACACTATCGTATGCGGAAAAGCCTTGTTTAGTACAAAAAATAAAATTCCCTACCCATCCAAACATTCACATCAAATTTCAAACACAATAGATGATACTTAAAGACCTTTATTCCCCTGCCTTTTACAACCAACTGGCCGATAATTTGAGAGTCGTTGATAAAAGCTTTGATAAACAAACTTTTCTAAAAGAGATATTCACCCCCGACTTTGAACAAAAGGAGCTTAAAGAACGGATGCGACACACTACGTTGGTACTGCATCGCTTTCTTTCGCCTGACTTTGGTGACGCAGTACAAATCATTGAATTACTTATGGCAGAATACCGGAGGAATAATTTTAATGGAGACTCTCTGCCATTTATGATTCTACCCGATTACATAGAACTTTATGGAATTAATGAATTGGACACCTCGATAAAAGCATTGGAATCAATCACCCAATTTATAAGTTGTGAATTTGCTGTTCGTCCGTTCATTCTAAAATATAGCAACACGATGCTCGATCAGATGATTCGATGGTCTCGGCACGAAAATTGGAAAGTGCGCCGACTAGCCAGCGAAGGCTCCCGACCACGACTACCCTGGGCTATGGCACTACCCATGCTGAAAAAAGACCCTGCTCCTATCCTACCGTTGCTTGAAAACCTGAAAAACGATCCCAACGAATGGGTAAGACGAAGTGTTGCCAATAACCTGAACGACATTGCCAAAGATCATCCTGACTTGCTGTGTGACATTGCCCAACGCTGGAAAGGTATTAGTAAAGAAACAGACTGGGTAGTAAAACACGGATGCCGCACTTTGCTGAAACAAGGCAATGCAGTTATATTAAAGCTGTATGGATTCGATCACACCGACATTGCGCTGACCAACTTATGGGTTGCACCGGAAGTAAAAACGGGTGACAAGCTCGGTTTTTCGTTTGACATAGAGAACCGACAGTCCCGGCAGCAAGTTATACGGCTTGAATACGGTTTGTACTACCGAAAGGCAAACGGGAAGCTTGCCCGAAAGGTTTTCAAGATAAGCGAAAGGACCTATCAACCGTTCGAACAGGCATCCATTAGCCGCGCGCAGTCATTCAAGCTCATCACTACTCGCAAGTTTTACATAGGCGAGCATAGACTGTCAATTATCGTCAATGGGAAAGAAACAGAAACAAGAACATTTTATCTGACGGATTGAACTTAAAAACAGAAAAACCAGCTGAACCTCTTTCTGGAAGTTCAGCCGGTTTTATATACTACTGCGTCTATTTAGATCACAGACAATCTATCAAATCAGAACTCAAACTTTAAGGTAGCACCAACCTGAGCCGGTTTGCCTTGCTGACCGTAGTTTCCTTCCGAATAAAAATAAAACACATTATAGCGTGTATCAAAGAGGTTTTTAGCCCACAGTTCTAAACCGAAAGCCCCTTTTGTTACCCCTACTTTGGCATTGACCAACGAATAAAAGTTTTGTGATACATCGTTGCTTTCGGTCCAGTATATTTTACCAATGCCGATATACTGAACGGTTGCCATCAGATGATCAATAAAAGCATGTTTAAATGAATGCTCATACGTTCCACTCAAACTCAGTGTGTTTTGTGGGGCATAAGGCACATATTTACCCTTATAATCAACCGGAGTATAAACAGCTTGGCCGGTTGAACTGTATGTTTTCAAGGTATCTTTGTAGTTAGTAAAAGTTGCTTTTGCATAACCATAACTCAGGGTTGCACTAAAGCCACTTCCAAGGTTTGCATCAAATGATAATTCAAATCCTTTACTTTCAGCCTGTCCTGCATTTGTTATAACACGTCCGCTGGTACTTGAGAATATTTTTGCCAATTGCAGATCATCCAGTTTGCTATAAAAAACCGAAATGGTGGATTTCAATCGATCATTAAACGTCAGACATTGTGCACCTGCTTCATAGTTCCAGCTAAACTCCGGTTTATACAAAGTTGTTTTCCGAATATCAGGATTAAGCATGTTCACCGGAGGTAAAGCATTCGTCAGCAAATCAGAGAACATCTGCACATTAAATCCACCGGCTTTGTAACCGCGCGAAGCAGTAGCATACACAAACTGGCGATCGTTCCACTCGTATTTCAAAGAGACTTTTGGCAGTAATTCTGTAAACGAGACCGATTCATTTCCGTTGAACTTAGCAGTAGCTACCTGATCTACGTAGGTATTATAATCAAGATTCACGTCCTCATAATCCAATCTTAAGCCGGCTGTAACTGACAAACCTTTAACCAGAATATTATTCAGAGTCGATTGATGAAAGAGTGCGGCACCTTTATTATCGGTATTAAAAAAGCCTGGAATCGTGAGGTGATAGTTTTTCATATTCAGTGGACTGTTGATATCCAGCTTCTGCAAGAAACCCGTTGCACCAAAGCTCCATTGATAATTGCTTCTGGTATTCGACTTCCATATCAGTTCTTCATTAAATGCGTTTTGCTTTTGAATTTGTTCCAATGCCATTTTATCGCTTGCCGAATAATCCAAGTCCATCTTCATATCATCTTTGAAGTACTGATGCGAAGTAATGGAGGTCAGCGTCCAGCTTTTGGCTTTATATTGCAAAGATAAACTGTTGGTAAGCATATTGCGATTATACGAAGCCGGATCGTTGAAATTCGGTTGCGCAACTTTGTTTGTAGTCAAGTCGTAAGCTCCGTAAGGAAATGCGTTCTGATCAATATGGTCAAAGTTCAGGGCATATTGCGCCGTCCATGCAGGCGAAATGTTCCATTCAAGCTTTAAGCGTCCACCGGCAGAAGTTTCTTTGTCTGCCGATTTCTGCGTATACTGATTGGTAAAGAAACCATCGTTATGATTATAATAACCGCTAACAGCATATCCGAACTTATTGGAGAGCTTAGCATAATGAGCAAGCTTAGCATTGAGCAAGCCGTAATTGCCTGCGCCCACTTCCACTTTAGTACCCTGATAACTCAGCGGAGAAAGAGTGTAAATATTGATAATTCCGCTTTCGGCATTGCGCCCGTAAAGGGTGCCCTGTGCACCACGCAGCACCTCTATCTGACGAATGTCATAAAAGTCAAAGTCGAAAGTCGATTTTTCAAAGTAAGGGACATTATCGACATACAAACCGATCGATTGACCGCTATTGCGCGAACCGATACCACGAATATATGAAGTTGTTGACATGGCAGAACCATAATCAGGAATAAAGAAATTGGGAACAATGCCGCTCAAATCTCTTATACTTGAGATTTGTGCAGCATTTATTTTAGAAGTTGCCAGTACTGTCGACGAAACAGGAGTCTGACGGGGCGAAGTTTCCTTCAATGAGCTGACTACAACTTCATCGAGTTTCACAACATGTGTTGTATCAACCTTATCTTCTGCCACAGAGACAAGAGCCAATGAAGCAAAAGCGGTTAGAATAAAAAGTCTATTCATTTTTCTTTCAATTTTTATAATTTACAGGATTAAACTTGCATCAAATAGAAGAGACGCAAATAGTATTCAGACAGCAAAATGCCATTTGAACGTAAAAACTTAATTCAGAAGAATTATTTATGAAAGAAAAGCAGGAGGAGGACGCGAGAAGTCAACAAAACTCAGACCATCCGAAGTGGAAAAGCCGGATATAACACGAATTATCCGTGCTTTCTCAACGAAGCAAGGAAGTGTGTATTGTAGTTTTGAAACAGCTTCGGCAGTAACCTGAAAACTGTAAGTTGAATGTTGGTAAGTAGTTGAATTTTGATATTCGTAAGTGTAAACCTGCGCCGCTATCGGAGCTTGGGAGTTTCCGGAATGTTCGGCACGGAAACCGGGAGTAAACAGACACAGAACGAACCCTATCACCATAAAAAGCTCAGGGATAAAAGTGGCCAACAAACCGTTCTGAAACATCAACATAATAAACAATTATAAACTATGAATTATTAATTATGAATTACTGTGAGCCTCTCATGGGACTCGAACCCGCGACCTATTCATTACGAATGAATTGCTCTACCAACTGAGCTAAAGAGGCTTATAACAAAGAACCACCTTGAATAAGCGGTTATCTGTAATCGGGTGCAAATATACACTATTTTTATTTTTCTAAAACGCTTTTTTGAAATTTAATCGTTTTTAATTCATCAATTAAAATTGTACTTTTGCATTTTCAGCTCAATCAAGCAGTTCAACGATTAGGCAATCACGTATTTCCAATGTCCGACACATATAAAACCATCATCTCCGAAGCCCAAGGCCTGTACAAAGAGAAAGGCAGCAAATTCCTTTCATTTGCCATGCCGGTGTCTACCGCAGATCAGGCTAAAGAGATTGTAAAAGAATATCGCAAAAAGTATTACGATGCACGCCATGTGTGCTATGCCTACATGATTGGGGCTGAGCGTACTGATTTTCGGGCAAACGATGACGGCGAACCCTCGGGCACAGCCGGACGACCTATTTTAGGGCAAATAAATTCGCGGGAGCTAACCAACGTTTTGGTAATTGTAATACGTTATTTCGGAGGTATTTTGCTCGGCACCGGCGGATTAGTAGTGGCATACAAAGAAGCTACAGCCGATGCACTTGATCGGACCAAGATCATCGAAAAAACGGTAGACATCCGTATTTCCATCAGCTTTAACTACTTACTAATGAACGATGTAATGCGGGTCATTAAAGATGTCAATGCTCAAATAACGGCTCAAACCTACGTCAACCAGTGCATGATGCAGCTCTCCATTCGGAAACAGGACGCTGAGCTCTTAAGCACCAAGCTAAAAAAGATATTGGGATTAGTCATTGAAAAATAAAAGCAACAAAAGAGCAATAGCCAACTAAAAATGGCTTTAATTCTACCGGAATAAAAGTCTGATCGAAAGGTTCAAAATAATAGCATATTTCTGTTGCTTTATTCGAAATAAAACGACTATCTTTGCAGATGAAAATGAAAACGAGAAACTTTAAATATTTTTTCGAACAAAGCAACTCACAGCAAAATTGTTGCACAGAAAGGTTGCCCCTAAGAAATTCTAAAAAACCAATGTAAATCTGTCGCGGATTTGTGTTGGTTTTTTTGTTTCCTGAAATGAATCGCTCCTCCGGCTCCAAAAGGAGAATGAGAGCGTATAAACAACCATAGTTGAACATTTAGAATACTATTTATAACCTAATTAAAGCTCCGTTGAGAGTTTCAAGTCATATTTATGAGCAACAACAGTTTAGTATCTATTTCCGATTATAGCAAAGAAGAAATTCTGGCTATTCTAGAATCGGCCGCCAGTTTTGAAGCCAATCCCAACCGGAAAACATTGGAAGGAAAGGTAATTGCCACCCTGTTTTTCGAACCTTCAACCCGCACCCGCCTGAGTTTCGAAACGGCGGTTATTCGTCAGGGCGGTTCGGTTATCGGTTTTTCGGATGCTGCCACCAGCAGTTCGTCCAAGGGCGAAACATTAAACGATACCATTCACATGGTAAGCTGTTATGCCGATGCGATTGTAATGCGCCACCCGCTCGAAGGAGCTGCACGCTATGCGGCAGAAGTATCGCCCGTACCCATTGTAAATGCCGGCGATGGAGCCAATCAGCATCCTTCGCAAACTTTACTCGATCTGTATTCGATCATGAAAACGCAGGGAACGTTGGAAAACCAGACCATTTGTCTGGTGGGCGACTTGAAATACGGACGCACCGTGCATTCGCTCATCATGGCTATGTCGCACTTTCATCCTACTTTCAAATTTATAGCACCGGATGAACTAAAAATGCCCGACGAGTACAAGGTTTTCTGCCATAAAAACAATATTCCTTTTACCGAGGTGAGCGAACTGACAGATAATTTCAACGATGCCGACATCCTGTATATGACCCGTGTTCAGAAAGAACGCTTTCAGGATTTAATGGAATACGAACAGGTGAAAAACGTGTATACCCTTAAAAATGCGATGCTCGAAAACACAAAACCGAACCTTCGCATACTTCATCCGCTACCCCGTGTTACAGAAATTGATCCTGATGTGGACGTTAACGAGAAGGCATATTATTTCCGTCAGGCTCAGAATGGACTGTATGTTCGTCAGGCAATTATAAGTAAAGTATTGAGTCTGTGCTGAGAAGCGTAATTGTGTATCATTTTATAGCAATAAATTTGTATGTCAACAAAAGAATTAAAAGTAGCAGCACTTCGCAACGGAACAGTGATTGACCATATTCCGGCGGATAAATTATATAAAGTCGTTTCTATCTTGCATCTGGAAACCTGTGAGCATCAAATTACCATCGGTAACAACCTGGACAGTGCCAAAGTAGGAAAAAAAGGAATAATCAAAATATCCGATCGCGCATTCAAAGAGGACGAAACGAATAAGATAGCGTTGATTGCTCCCAATGCCAAAATCAATATCATTCGCGACTTTGCGGTGGTGGAAAAGAGGCCATTATGTTTGCCCGAGGAGATTCGCGAAATTGTACAGTGTGCCAATCCGAATTGCATCACCAACCATCAGCCGGTAACTACCCGTTTTCATGTTCTGAACAATGACGGCGAAATTATGTTGAAATGTCATTACTGCGAACGCGAAGTAAGACGTGACGAGGCAAAGATAAAATAACAACTAAAGCAAGCAATAGCCTTATTTTCAGAAAGAAAACAATGAAGAAAAACGCAGATATAGTCAATTTGAAAGATATTGAGAGCACACCGGATGCAAGCCATGTTTCGTGGAAACCCGGCACCTTGATTTACCCCTTGCCTGCTGTGTTGATTTCGTGCGGGAGCTCGCCCGAGAATTATAATCTGCTAACAATTAGTTGGGTTGGAACTATTTGTACCAATCCACCCATGTGTTATATTTCGGTTCGTCCGGAGCGCCATTCGTACGATATAATAAAACAAACCGGTGAGTTTGTGATTAATCTCACCAACGAAGATATGGCTTTTGCCACCGACTGGTGCGGCGTGAAAAGCGGCAAAGACTTCAATAAGTTTGCCGAGATGAAACTGACCCCTGTAAAAGGAGAGAAAGTAAATGCACCCACGGTCAAACAATCGCCGCTTTGCATTGAGTGCAAAGTAAAAGAGATTATTAAACTAGGCTCGCACGACATGTTTATTGCCGATGTAGTGAATGTGCAGGCCGACCGTAAATATATTGATCCGAAGACAGATACATTTAAGCTTTCAGAAGCCAAACTGATAGCCTACTCGCACGGTCATTATTACAAACTGGGAGAAGAAATAGGCAAATTTGGCTGGACGGTAAAGAAGAAAAAATAATGCCCTGCATGTTCAATCTGATTGGAGTACTGAAGGAATGCAAAATGGCACCGGAACTAAATTGAACCGGATAAGTAGAGAGATTAGCATTGATATATATCGAAACACATATATGATGTACATCTGAGTATTGATTTGATATATATCTAAAGCATCATTAGACATACATTAGAATAATTTTATTTCCGATAGCAATTAATATTGCATACGGGTAGAAAACAAATTAAATCAATACGAATATGGGATTTCAATACAGAGTAAAAACAAAACGGAGTGGCCTGGGTGATAAAAAAGCGAAGTATCATGCAGTGCCGGTTTATTCGGGCGAAGTGGGTAGCAAAGCATTGGCCAAAGAACTGGCCAGCATGAGTGCACTATCGGAAGGTGATGTACGTTCAACGATTATCGGATTAGCTGCCTTGGTTGAAAAATATCTGCACCTGGGATATAGCGTGCGACTCGAAGATCTGGGACTTTTCACCCTGTCGGTTTCGAGCGACGGATATGATCGGGCCGAAGATTGCACGCCTCACAGGGTTAAAGCAAAAAAGGTGTGTTTCAGGGCAGACCCTCAGCTAAAAGCGAATCTGAGCGATGTAACTTTCGAACGGAATAAATCGGAATAGCCAACGATAATAAGTATTGATCAGATAAACAACTTGTAACTCGTAACTATCTACTTGTAACTATTTAAAATGAAACACGAAATAGACCTCAAAACATGGAAACGCCGCGAACACTTCGAAGTTTTTAAAAACTTTGATGAGCCCCTGTTTGGCATCACGGTTCGGGTAGAATGCTCGGCCGCCTATAAAAAAGCAAAGCAATCGGGCTATCCGTTTTCAAACTATTACTTATATTTGTCGCTCAAAACGGCCAACGAAATCGAAGAGTTTCGGTACCGCATTGAGGACGATAAGGTATATTGTTACGACAGCGTGGGTGCCGGCCCCACCATCTTTCGCGAAGACGAAACATTTGGATACGGATTCTTCAACTATTACGAAGACATTGAAGAATTTATGTCTCAGGCAAAAATCGAAGCAGATCGTGTGAGAGCCGAGCGTGGCTTAAAGTTTACGCATGCAGGCGAAGACATTATCCACTACTCTACCCTGCCGTGGGCCGATTTTACGGCGGTGAATCATGCCCGGGTGTTGACTGCTGGACGAAGCATTCCCAAAATTACCTTTGGCAAAATTACTCGCGAGGGTGACAATATGTGGCTACCGGTGGACATACACGCCAATCATGCATTGATGGATGGATTTCATGTAGGCAAATTTGTAGAACGCTTTCAGGAATTATTGAAAGAAGCCCTCTGACTTCCTATTCGGGAATCTATGAGTGCGTATAAAACTAAAAACAAAACAATTATATAAACAATGTCTTCAAGTCTCCCAAGGGAGATCTAGGGGGTTAAGAACTAACAAAATGAAAAGAGACCAAGTTATTTTTGACATCATTGCACGCGAAAAGCAGCGTCAACTGAAAGGAATTGAATTGATTGCTTCCGAAAACTTTGTAAGCGAACAGGTAATGGAAGCCATGGGTTCTGTGTTGACCAACAAGTATGCCGAAGGTTACCCGGGTAAACGCTATTATGGTGGTTGCGAGGTTGTTGATCAGAGTGAGCAAATAGCCATCGACCGATTAAAAGAAATTTTCGGTGCCGAATGGGCAAACGTTCAGCCACACTCGGGGGCGCAAGCCAATGCAGCAGTATTTTTAGCCTGTTTGAATCCCGGCGATAAATTCTTAGGACTCAACTTGTCACACGGTGGTCACCTCTCGCACGGTTCGTTGGTAAACAGCTCAGGTATCCTGTACAAACCATGCGAATACAACGTAAAACAAGAAACCGGACTTGTTGACTACGATCAAATGGAAGAAGTAGCCCTGCGCGAACAACCTAAAGTTATTGTTGGCGGTGGATCTGCTTATTCACGCGAATGGGACTACAAACGCATGCGCGAAATTGCTGATAAAGTAGGTGCTATTCTGATGATCGATATGGCTCACCCTGCAGGTCTTATTGCTGCCGGACTTTTGGAAAATCCATTGAAATGGGCTCACATCGTAACCTCTACAACCCATAAAACCCTTCGCGGACCTCGTGGTGGTATCATTCTGTTGGGAAAAGACTTTCCAAATCCTTGGGGAAAAACAACTCCGAAAGGCGAAATAAAAATGATGTCTGCCCTACTCGACTCAGCTGTATTCCCCGGTATTCAGGGCGGTCCGCTGGAACACGTGATTGCTGCGAAAGCCGTATCGTTTGGCGAATGCCTACAACCTGAATATAAGGTTTATCAGACTCAGGTGAAGAAAAATGCAGCTGCGTTGGCCAATGCATTAATTGCGCGTGGATTTACTATCGTTTCGGGCGGAACCGACAACCACTCTATGTTGGTCGATCTTCGTTCCAAGTTTCCCGAACTGACAGGTAAAGTGGCTGAAAAAGCATTGGTAGAAGCCGATATCACCGTGAACAAGAACATGGTTCCGTTCGATAGCCGTTCAGCTTTCCAGACTTCGGGTATCCGGTTGGGAACACCCGCTATCACCACCCGTGGTGCTAAAGAAGATTTGATGCTCGAAATTGCCGAAATGATCGAAACTGTTCTTTCTAACGTAGAAAACGAAGCTGTTATCAAATCCGTTCGCGACCGTGTAAACAAAACGATGGAAAAATATCCATTATTTGCAGACTAAAATCAGCGGTAAGTAGTAAGCAGTAAGTTGGCAAACAGCTTGCTGCTTACGACTTGCAGCTTACTGCTTGCAGCTTACTGCTTGCAGCTTACTGCTTGCAGCTTACTGCTAAAATTAGAATCTATGATTGAAAAAATCTTCGAACTTTCTGAGCTTACAGATACAACTGTTTTTTACGGGATAAACAATAATAATGTCCATTTAATAAAAAACTTACATCCCAATGTCCGGTTTTCCGCAAGAGGAAGCATCATCAAGTTAGCCGGAAATGAAGGAGATATAAACAACCTTTATTCAATTATTGAAAAGCTGGAACGTTATTGTATTGACAATAATACACTGACCGAAGAAAATATTATCGAAATTGTAAAAGGGAGTGAACCTGTTGAGATAAAGTTTGAAAACCTGATTCTCCATGGCGTAAACGGAAAATCCATTATGGCCCGCACCGCCAACCAACAAAAGTTGGTCAAAGATTTCGAAACAAACGATCTTTTATTTGCTATTGGCCCGGCAGGTTCGGGCAAAACATACACTGCCATTGCATTGGCTGTTCGCTCACTGAAAAACCGTGAAATAAAGAAAATCATCCTTAGTCGCCCGGCCGTAGAAGCAGGCGAAAAGCTGGGTTTCCTTCCCGGCGATATGAAAGAAAAAATTGATCCGTATCTGCAGCCACTTTATGATGCATTGCAAGACATGATTACGCCACTAAAGTTGAAAGAATATCTTGAAAATGGCACCATTCAAATAGCTCCATTGGCTTTTATGCGCGGACGCACCCTGAGTGATGCCGTAGTTATTCTGGACGAAGCACAGAACACCACCACGATGCAAATCAAGATGTTTCTAACCCGTATGGGCTTAAACACAAAAATGATTGTAACCGGCGATATGACTCAAATTGACTTACCTTATGCACAGAGATCTGGATTGATAGACGCACTGGAAGTCCTGAAAAACGTAAAAGGCATTGCCAAAGTAGAATTTGATGTAAAAGACATTGTGCGCCACAAACTCGTGCAACGAATTGTGGAGGCATATGAAAAACGCACAGAAGCAACAGCTAAACTTCGATTGATAAAATCAGGAGAAAGCACTGATTCTAAAATAAACTAAGTAATTTAAATCAACAATATAAATACTCTATAATACAAAATAATGAACGCACTAACTAGTACCGATTTCCATTTTGATGGACAAAAAAATGTATATCACGGAAAAGTTCGCGATGTATACACTGTAAAAAATGATTTATTAGTCATGATTGCTACCGACCGTATCTCGGCATTTGACGTGGTATTACCTGAAGGAATTCCTTATAAAGGACAAATGTTGAATCAGATTGCCGCTAAATTTTTAGATGCAACTGTTGATATTGTTCCGAACTGGAAACTCAGCACTCCCGACCCCATGGTTACTGTAGGACTTCGTTGCGAAGGTTACCCTGTAGAAATGATTGTTCGCGGCTATCTTTGCGGAAGTGCTTGGAGAACCTATAAAAGCGGCGTACGTGAAATTTGCGGCGTAAAGATCCCTGACGGCATGCGCGAAAACGAACGCTTTCTACAACCAATCATCACTCCTACTACCAAAGCTGAGCTTGGACTTCACGATGAAGATATTTCAAAAAAAGAAATTCTGAAGCAGGGGCTTGTTTCACCGGAAGACTATGCTTTACTTGAGAAATATACCATGGAGCTTTTCTTACGTGGGACAGAAATTGCAGCACAACGTGGATTGATTCTTGTGGATACAAAATACGAATTCGGAAATCGTGACGGAAAAATCTATTTAATCGACGAGATTCACACACCTGATTCTTCACGCTATTTTTATGCCGAAGGTTATCAGGAACGCTTTGAAAAAGGCGAAGCACAGAAACAACTTTCAAAAGAATTTGTACGCGAATGGCTAATGGAAAACGGCTTTCAGGGAAAAGAAGGGCAGCAAATTCCGGAAATGACTCCGGAAATTGTAGCCGGAATCAGTGAGCGCTACATCGAATTGTTCGAAAACATCACAGGTGAACCTTTCAATAAAGCCGATATTGCCAACATTACTGCCCGGATTGAGAAAAATGTTGTAAATTATTTGAGAAGTGTTTAGCTAATTCGCAATTTACAATTAATTGACTCACAATTATATTTGCAAATATAATTTAAAACAGCGAATCATATATAAACAAATTGTAATCGAATTCTGAATCTCATATTTGCAAGTCTCAAAAAAAGCAGTATCTTTGCACCGCCTTTGAAGAAAAGGCGATCCTTGGAGAGATGGCAGAGTGATCGATTGCAGCGGTCTTGAAAACCGCCGTACTGCAAGGTACCGGGGGTTTGAATCCCTCTCTCTCCGCCAAAAAGATTTCAAAAATCAGTAAAAGCCCGTAAAATCAATGATTTACGGGCTTTTTCATTTTTGGATATATACAAAATATTCAGAAAATATCAAACTTTGGGAGACCTATTCGGGTACCCGAAGATTTGAAAGGCTCCGGGTAACCGAATTTACATCAAACTCACTTGTAATCAAGCAGTTCATTCATTGAACATCTTGTGTACTAATTAAAGAACAAGTATTTTTGAACAATTAAAAGGTTACCACAAATGAATGCAAAACTTTCCATTCTCTTTTACGCAAAGAGAGCAAAAACCACAACCGATGGTTTAGTCCCTATTTACATCCGTGTTACTGTCGATGGCGAACGAATCGAATTAAGCACCAAGCGTTACACACATCCTGACAAATGGTCCATAGAAGGAAGCTGTATGAAAGGATATAGCGGCGAAGCCAAATCAATCAATTCTTTCTTAGACGCACTAAAAGCCAAAGTCTACGACTACCAACAGCAACTTATCCGGGAAGATGAACTTGTCAATGCAGAAAACATGCGAAATAAGATCTTGGGCATTGATAAACGCAGCCACATGCTTATCGGCATATTCCAACAACATAATGACGAAATAAAAGCCCTTATTGGTAAAGACTACGCAGCCGCCACACATGTCCGTTACGAAACCTCTTTAAAGCATACGGCCGATTTCCTAAAATGGAAATACAAAGTATCCGATATTGATATCCGAAAGATTGATCACGAATTCATAACCAGTTACGAATTCTATCTGAAGAGTGTTTGTAACTGTTGCCAAAATACCACATCGAAGTACATCAAAAACTTTGGAAAAATCATCCGGATTTGCCTGGCCAATGGCTGGCTTCAAAAGAATCCGTTTATCAACTACAAAAGCAAGATGGTTGAAGTTGAGCGGGCGTTCTTATCTATGGAAGAAATTGAAACGATGCTCAACAAAGTATTTGTTTCCGACCGGCTCAATCTGGTGAAAGACATTTTCCTTTTCAGCTGCTTTACAGGCCTGGCTTATTCTGATGTAAAGAAACTCTCCAGAAAAAATATTGCTATTGGCGTGGATGGCGACCGCTGGATTTACATCAATAGAACAAAGACAGACACCAGGTCCAACATTCCAATTCTTCCGATTGCCTCTTACTTATTGGAAAAATACGAAGACCACCCACAGGTAGTCAATCAGGAGAAACTTTTGCCCATCTTGAGTAATCAGAAGATGAATTCCTACCTGAAGGAAATAGCCGATGCATGTGGTATCAACAAAGAGCTGACTTTCCATATTGCCAGGCATACTTTTGCCACTACCGTCACACTTTCAAACGGTGTCCCGATCGAAAGTGTTTCTAAAATGTTAGGACATAAAAATCTCAAAACAACCCAGCATTATGCCAAGATACTGGATTTGAAGGTAAGTAACGATATGCAGATTTTGAAGGAAAAGTTTGGAAATGGAACACAATTGAAAATCAAGCAATCGGCTGGATAATTTTTTCAATTGGTTTAATTTAGTCCCTCATTCTATACTAATACTATAGAATGAGGGAACAAAACAAACTCCCCACAACAGAATTTGCTCAAATAATCGGTTTTATGTCGATTTTCTGTACAAATTCTGCTAAGTTTTTTAAATGATATGAAATTGTAAAATAACAGTTCCTAGCCCAATCCTATAATAAAATCATATTTCATTTGCGATATTCACCGAAAAATGTGTATTTACGCGAACAAAATATTTTATAATAATGAATCCTTTTTTCAAGCATAGATATATCTATACTTTAAGCTAAAAACAGACAAATATTATAGATATATCTATAGTATTTCAACAAATTATAATTGAATCTATCTGCTTGATAACCCAGTTTTAGTTGAATTTGAAATTATTTCATATAGTATTAATATATTACAGAGGGATTATTTCAACTATAACTTACTTTCACAATATCTAATGAATTTGAAAATAGAAATTCCATAGAAGCAACATAAAGCCGAGACTATGGGTATGTCCGCCATTCTGACCGAGGAAACATTCTCTGCTACGGAGGCGATAACGTGAATGCGTGAGCAAAACCTGCTGAATTCACGTCAGCTAGCTAATGGACCTATGAGAATTCTATGATTTTCTTGTTTATCTGTTTGCAAAACAGAAGAATCTTCCTAAATTTGCAAATCATTAAAACAACTCGTCAATTGTAGCGACAATTGCATTACATATTATCAAAGCGTTAGCTTTTATTTTTGCCTCTCAAAACCGCCAATTTTTAGATTATCTGCAAAATAATAAGTTATACGCCTGCGCCAATGGCGTGGGCTATTCTTATTTGCAGGTAAGGTGCTTGGCGGTACCTAAGAGGCAATGAAGTATAGTTCCACGCCTTTTTTTATGCCTTATCGTGAAGACTTACGACTAAAACTATATCCACATGAACCATTTTATAACAAAACTCAGCAAAAAGCTCAATTCCAAGCTGCAAGATATTGAATTGGAAGAACCAGATCTTATCAGGAAAGCTCAAAAATCTATTCGTTGCATAAAAGATGCCTTGACTCAGCTCAGAGCATTCACTATCCAGTACACCTTTTGCAATGACGCTGAAGAAATTCTTTTTTTCAAAAAGACAAAACCGGAACTATTCAGCAAACTTATTTACTACGTAAAAATCCTCAATATCGAAAGCTGCAGACCAATCAGTAGCCATGAAATACAAGAGAGCTACCTACGACTGGAACTAGAAAAGCTTACTCTCTTTTTCAACAACCATATTGAATTTTATCAATATTACCGTATGAACTCAACATACCTCGATGATAAATACTTCGTTCGTGGAAAAGAGAATCTAAACCTCTATCAGGACACAATGATGATTTACGTTGATCCGGATTTCTCAACAAGTCACGATTATATGGTATCAAAGATCATTGCCAACGATCGGCTCAAAGTATTCTTAAGCACCGAAATCGAAGCTTTGGCTATCCAAACCGCAAATTCCAATTAGGGAATATTGGGGCATTATGCTAAAACTCTTGACCTAAAGGTTAGCAAAAACATGAAGATTCTGAAAGAAAAGTTTGGAGATAGAAATCAGACGAAAATAAAAATATTCATTTGTGATTAATGGCTAACAAGCATTTTGTAAAATCACCATAACTAATTGAAATCTATAATTTTATTCACATCATAGCATACTTCTTAGGTTTCAGCCCGATATGTTCTTCAAAAACCCTTGAAAAATGGCTTAGATTGGTAAACCCCAGCCGGTAACCCGCATCGGAAACCGATAGTTTTTCCTCTTTCAGCAAACGGGCGGCTTCCTGTATTCTGAATTTCTGATAATAACTGAAAATACTGTTTCCGAAAACTTGTTTGAATAATCGTTTCAGCTTGGATGGACTCATGCAGGCGCATGCTGCCAATTCATCAATCACTGGGGGAGTTTCCAAATGCTCAAGCATCTGCTCCTTTACTTTGTATAGAGCCTGTATATCATGCGTGTTCAATGCATAAAGCTGCTGCTCGTCTCGTTTCTCCAACTCCATCAACAAACGGCAAATCAGTTCTTCGGCCTTTACCCTTCGGTAAAACAATTCAAAAGCGGGATCAATTTGTTCGTTCACAATTTGATCAACGATTTTTTGTAACGAAGGGTAAATCATTTGTTCGAAGAGCAAGGGTCGCGTGTTTTGTAGCAAACTTAGTAAAACCAGTGATTTACCGGACAAGTCGAATAATTTATCCAAATAGCTTGCATCTATCTCTATATTTATAACTTCGGTATTTGTATGAATTAAAATAAGATCATCGGTATTTAGAGTGCTGGTCGCAACTAATACGGAAGGCATTTCTGTTATGACTTTTTCTTTCTTTGGGAAAATGTTCTGAAATTTGAAGAATATCATCCTCTTTGAAGCATCAACATCCTGATTTTTCACCACCAAGTCCTCATTGAGTTCATAATTACTGATTATCATTCGGATATGCTCATTAAAAACAAATCCTGTACAATAACCCTTGCCGTATTTTTCAGGGATTTCTAATCTTCTGTCTTTTATTTCCGTTCCAAACAACTGAGCAAGTTTTTTTATAATACTCGGTACTGTTTGCTGCTTATCGTTCCGGTCTAACATTGAGTTTCATATTATAATTGTAATACCTGTCCCCTTCGAAGTCGATATAACCTTCGTCAAGTAGATAGAAACCTAAACGAGAATAGAACACTACGTTTTCAGGCAGTTGCGTTGTTAATCCCAATAAATTGCAGCTAGGATTTGAAGAGACAAATTCCTCAATAGTTTGTTTAATGGCATAGGAACCTATTCCTCTACCTCTATATTCTTTTTTGACTACAACCATCGACAAATAATAAAATTCTGAAGATTTTATAGAGTTCGATAGAGTTAATTTATTGATATTATCTAGTCTCATCATTCGAAAGAATGATTTTGTACCAAATCTTTTAATAAAATCTATTATTCCAATTTTTAAATAAATGAAGATACCAGTCTTTACTCCTTGTGGTGGTATCAGAGTAAATGTTCCAATTATTTCCCCAGTATCTTTTTCTTTAATTACACGTGTTAAGATCTGTTTGTGATTATTGAGAGTAAGACTTGCTTTGAACAACCACAATAAACCTTCTCTTTGATGATCTTTGTTTGTGAAAATTATTGAATATGCCGGATTTGTTTCAAACGCATCAGTAAGAATATCTGCAATCTCGCCGATTTCTGAACTTTGTACTTTTTCAATGATAATATCTTTCATACCTAAATTGAATTTTGACTTATACTCATAATATTTTTACTAAAAGTCATTTAAGACTACTCATATTCTCACAAGAAGTCTTTTGTGACTATTTTCTGGACAAATATAGGTATTTTATTCGTATTGTTCGTCTTACTTTTGCGGAATCAAATTAATAATATATCAAACAAACCATTAAAAATGAAAACAACAAAACCTGTAAATGCCAAAGCGATGAATTTTGACCAGTTATTTAAACGAATATCTCCTGAAGATATAAGCGACAATGTATTTACGTTAGTCGGTAAAGAATTTTATGTTATTACTGCGGGTAAATATGATCATTATAATTCCATGACAGCAAGTGGGGGCGGTATGGGGCTACTTTTCAAGAAACCCACCATCTGGTGTGTTTTTCAAACAGCCCGTTATACGCTCGAAATGATTCTGAAAGAGAAAACCTATACAATATCTTATTTCCCAGAAGAATATAGGAAACAAATGCTCTTTTTAGGAAGTAAGTCCGGCAGAGATAGTAAAAAAATGAAAGAAGTTGAACTAACCGACGTTCAAACTCCTTCGGGAAATATGTCATATAAAGAAGCTAGACTAATCATTGAATGTAAATTGACTCAAATAACGACTCCTAATCCAGATGATTTTTGTACCCAAGAAGCTAGAAACTATATAAACGAAGTTTATATAGACTGCAACGAAATTCGCAAATATGTATTCGGGGAAATCACGCATGTTTGGGTAAAGAAACTAGAATAACTCAGGATGAAGGACGAAAATGGCTAATCTATCTCCTCGTCAAATTACTGATTATTCAATTCAAAGATGTGTTGAAATTCAAAAATTAAAGTAAACAATGATATGAAGATTCTGAAAGAAAAATCTAAAATGTAAATCAAATGGCAACAAAAAAATATATCAGGTTCACAAGTAGATTAGCCTTGACACTTTTTTCTGACATTTTATAAAAACAGAATTAAATCAATATCTTTGCATCATATATTTTTCAAAAATTTTATATGAACAACGACATAAGTTTCAAAGCCCATCTTGCGTTAGCAGCATTTATTTCGGTGGCAGCCGGTTGTCTTGCTCTGACGGTGGAAATGCTTACCCAATATTATTTTCTGCAAATAGAGCCAATACATTTGTTGTTTGCCAGTCTGATTTTTGCATTGATCATATCTGGTACGGTATTTATAATCAGTATTGTAAATATTTACCTATTATCTCATCTGAAAGGCAATCCGTATCATACAGCAAGAAAACGACTGTTATTAAGCCTCTTATTCTCTTCAGTTCCCTTATTTGCAGGTTTTTTTGCAACAAAGTTGTTAGGACGTATTATTTCAGATAAGATAGATCTTAGAGCAATCATTTTTAAACATGAAGCTGCATCTATGCCCACTTTATGGATTTTCATTATTTTATTTATACTCATTTTATTTTTTTCGAGCACTTTAATATACTATATTCTATACTCTCAAAAAAATATACTTGCAAAACAGAAACTGGAACTGGAAAATGCAACGCTGAGAGCCGAAAATATTGAAGTTCTGTATCAACAACTCAAGCAGCAGGTTAATCCTCATTTCTTATTCAATACATTAAGCACACTGAAAACACTAATCCATGATAATCCTGACGCAGAAATTTATCTTAAACGCCTGTCGGATTTTCTTAGAACTTCGGTCTCTTTTAACAATAAGAACACACTTACACTGAAGGATGAACTGAAATTTTGTCAGGATTATCTTGAATTACAGAAAGTAAGGTTTGGCGATGCTCTATTGTATTCTATCCTGATTCCTGAAAATGTGCAGTCTGGATTGATTCCCGTTTTTTCTATCCAGCAGTTAATTGAAAATGCAATCAAACACAATGCTCTTACAATCAATCATCCGTTGCGTATAAATATTGAATGCATAGATGGTAGGGTTGTTGTATCGAACAATATAAAAAGTAAAAATACTTCGGAAGAATCAATTGGTGTTGGACTAGTGAACCTAACCGAACGATACAGAATTCTTTCAGGTGACGAAGTCATTATTAAAACTGATAACAACTGCTTCGTGGTAAGCATAAAAATTTTAGATCGTGAAAATAGTAATCATAGAGGATGAACAACTCACAGCGAATGATCTGGCTAAAACTATCCGGAAAATCAATCCTGACATAAACATTGTAACCTTCTTGTATTCTGTTGAGGATGCCATCGTATGGTTTAAACAAAATGAACATCCAGATCTTATTTTTAGTGACATACAGTTAGGTGACGGATTGTGTTTCGATATATTCAAGACTATTGAAATTAAATCTCCGATTGTGTTTTGTACCGCTTACGACGAATATGCATTGACTGCCTTTAGAACAAATGGCATCGATTATATTCTCAAACCGTTTGATGAAGAGTCTGTTAACAATGCTCTGAGGAAGTACAGTGAACTGGAAAAAAGATTTTCTGCTAAAAAAAATCAATTGGAAGATTTGTTTGAATCTTTCGAAAACAGAGAAAGCCCGAAAAAAGGTTCTATACTTGTTTACTATAAAGACAAAATACTTCCTGTCAAAATAACCAATATAGCCCTTTTCTATATTGAGAATGAAATAACTTATTTAATTACCTTCGGGCAGGAAAAGTTTACAATCAATGAGTCCCTTGATGAGCTTGAAAGCATGGTTGGTCATGATTTTTTCAGGGCAAACAGGCAATATCTGATACAACGAAAAGCAGTAAAAGAGGCTGCAAATTATTTTTTACGTTCGCTATCAGTTACTCTCACTATACCTCTCAAAGAAACCATTAAAGTAAATAAGGTAAAAGTTCCTAATTTTTTAAATTGGCTTTCGATAAACTAATCTTTCCTGCGAATTTTCACCCCTCATTCTGTCCAGTTCGGCATCTTTTTTAATTCTGATAGAAATATTGGAAAGTAATTTTGCGCCTGCAATTAATTATTTTCTAAAATGTAATATTAAAGAATTATGGAAACAGAAGCAAAAAAGAAAAAGCCGAGAAAAATGATAATTATTACTGCGGTACTGATAGCAATACTTGGAATTGGTGCTGCTTATTGGATAAAGGGTAAATCTTATGAAACTACTGACAACGCACAGTTAGATTGTAACATTGTACCAGTAAGATCAGTGGTTATAGCATATGTCAAGTCCATCAATTTCAGGGATAATCAAAAGGTAAAAAAAGGTCAGGTACTTTTTGTATTTGACACAACCGAACTAAACGCAAAATTTGTTCAAGCTGAAGCTGCTCTGAAAATTGCCAAAGCAAAATTATTGACTGCCCAAAATAAGGCATCGTCGAGTATAGAGAGTGCAAGAGCCGGAAACTTAACCGCTGATTCCTATGAACAAGGGACTGTATCAGCTAAAGCTAATCTTGAGAAAGCACAAAGCACATTTGACCGCACAAGTGCATTGCTAAAAATAAAAGCAACAACACAGGAGCAGTACGAAACAGCGGAAACAAACCTTTCAGTTGCCAAAGCAGATTATGCTAAATCAATCAGCATCAGAAAATCTTCATTCTCAACAACGATCGGCTTAAAATCTTTAGCAAAATCGGATGAAAATCAAATTAGTCTGGCGGAAGCGGAGATTGAACGATGTAAAGCCGATTTAATTCTGGCTCAGCAGCAATTAAATTATGCCATTATTCGTGCCCCATGCAATGGGATTGTTTCTAAAAGAGCTGTAGAAAAAGGACAGTATATTTCAAACGGACAAAGTTTATGTGCTATTGTAGATAATGAAAATCTTTGGGTATCGGCAAATGTGAAAGAAACCCAGTTGAAAGAGATCAAAATAGGACAAGAAGCAAAAATAAAAGTAGATGCGTATCCCGATCTTGAATTGACAGGTAAAATAGAATCATTCTCCGGGGCAACGGGCGCAAAATACTCGTTATTACCCCCCGATAACGCAACCGGTAATTTTATAAAAATCACTCAGCGTGTCCCTGTAAGAATTTCAATCAATAAGCTTCTTGAGGATAAAAATCACTTATTGTTTCCTGGAATGAGCGTGTTTGTGAAAATTTATGCTGAAAAATAACACCATGGAAGCAACTCTTCAAAAGCCGGCTCAATACCTGAGCGGTTCTGCAAAATGGATTCTTATTGGTACAGTATTGACTTGCGCCTTACTCGAATTAATTGATTCCACTGTGGTTAACGTTTCTTTGCGTGAAATGATGGGCAGTCTTGGTGCAACTACACTTGAGATTGCATGGGTGGTCTCTGCCTACGCCATCGGAAATGTCATTACGGTTCCGTTATCGGCCATGCTCTCTGATTTATTTGGACGAAAAGTTTACTTTACGGCATCTGTTGTCCTTTTTACTGCTTCATCATTAATGTGTGGGTTATCGGGCAGTCTTTGGTCACTTGTTTTCTGGCGTTTTATACAAGGTTTGGGTGGTGGCGGATTATTATCGACAGCCCAAAGCATTATTGCAGATGCTTTTCCTCCTAAAGAATTAGCTACTGCAACCGCAATTTTTGGATCAGGCCTGATGATTGGTCCTGCTTTTGGTCCGGTTCTGGGCGGATTTATCACAGATAATTTTTCATGGCATTGGATTTTTTTTATAAATGTTCCCGTCGGCATTATTGCGGCTTTTCTGTCGTGGTCTTTTGTCCCTAATCTTGACGAAGCCGTCAAACCAAAAAAAATGGACTGGTGGGGCATCGTATTTTTAATAATAGGCATAAGTTCGCTTCAATATTTTTTTGAAGAAGGAGCAAATAAATACTGGTTTGAAAGTTCCGAAATAACGTTTTTCTTTTGTCTTGCAATTACCGGGCTAATTGCATTCGTATGGCGTGAACTGACGGTTGAAGAACCTGCCGTAAACATCAAATTATATAAAAGCTTTAATCTTGCCATTGGCCATTTATTAAATTTAATGCTTGGCATGATCATAATCGGGATGTTTTTTATTTTTCCTTTATTTACACAAATTACGCTTAATTGGTCGGCCACACAGCAAGGAGTATTTCTCATTTCAAGCGCCATTGCTTCTGCTTTTGCCATGATTTTAGTGAGTAAAATTGTTCTGAAGAAGCTGAATTATAACATAACCAGTATTATCGGTGTCTTGATGTTCTCTGTCTTCTTGATACTTCTTTCTTTTTCATCACCAAATTCAAGTGAGAAAACTTTTTTCTGGCCATTTATGTTGAGTGGAGTTGGCAAGGCATTTTTAATGGTTCCGATTATGTCCATGGCATTATCAGGTTTGCGTGGAAAAGATCTGGCTCAGGCAACTGGCTTATCCAACATTATGCGTCAGTTAGGTTCGGCAATCGGGATCGCTTTAATGGGAATTTATTTAAATCATGAAAATGCGTTTGTAAGAAGCAATATGATTGGGAATATAAACAGTTATAGCAGTGCTGTTACCGAAAGGATAGCAGCATATTCTCAAAACTTCTTAACTGCAGGTTATTCACCAGAAGATGCGAATAAGCTTGCTTATCAGATTCTGGATAGCAGCTTATCAAAACAGCAACAATTTGTTTGCTACGATAATGCTTACATGACGATAGGACTGCTACTTCTGTTTTGTATTCCACTGATTTTAATGATTAGAAATAAGAAGAACAATTCCAAGGAAACCACTGAAATTGACGTACATTGAACAACTATAAAAAAACAACTAGATATGAAAAAAATAATATATTTACTGGTTATTAGTGTTTTTTGCTGCACAATAACTGCACAACCCAAAACGGATACATTAAAGCTATCTCTCAATCAAGCGATAGAACTAGGTCTTAATAATCGCTTTGATGCAAAAAGTGGAGCCATGAATATTGATATGGCAAAAAATAAAGTTTTAGCATCAAAGAAAGAACTTTTACCGGATATTTCAGCTAATGGAAAAATTACGTACAATGATCATGTAGAGCCTACTATAGTTTCGCCAGGGATGTTAGGTTTCACCGAAGCTCAAAAAATAGCACTTGGAATGAAAAATAACACGGTATTTTCGCTTGATTTAAATTATACTATTTATAAGCCGGGCTTATATACTGATATAAAAATTGCTTCGAATAATCTTGAACTGGAAAAGGAAAAGAACAATAAATCGGACAATGACATTAAGGTTGAGATAGCTAAGGTCTATGATAATGTGTTGCTTAAATCATTACAATATGAGATAGCCCGGAGAAATGAAAACCGCTATAAAGAGTATTACAACCTAGCCAGTGGAAAATACAGCAACGGTGTTCTACTTGAAAGCGATATGCAGCTCGCGGAATTAGACTATAACAATGCAAAAGCTAATATGGAGAAGCAAAAGCAAAACTACTCGTTAAGCATTGAGAATCTAAAATACAAAATAAATGTTCCTCTGCAATCGGTTGTTCTGCTTACAGATTCTTTACAATCTTTTATTGAAGCAAATATCAAAATAACGCCTTTAGTTGATGCAATTGCAAACCGTTCTGAAATAAAACAATTGAAAATACAACAATTTGGATATCAGCTTGAATTAAAAAAGGCTAAACAAAACTATCTTCCTACGTTATCACTATTTGCCAATTACACACAATTATTCCAAAATGAAGCATTTCATTACTCTGACAGTTTTTTTTGGTCGCCTGTCAGCTATGTCGGTGCCAAATTGTCAATTCCTATTTCTGGAAGTTTCAAAAATACCAATCAGGTAAGAGAGTTCAATCTAAAGTTAGCACAAGCTGATTTAGAAATGAAGCAGAAAAATACAGATGTGCAATACGAAGTGCAGGAGGCAGCAACAAAACTCAATAATGCAAAACGAAACTTGACTATTGCTTTCGACAATTACCTTCTTTCGCAAAAAGTATATGAATTAAAGAAGCAGCAATATAGTTTGGGCTCGTTTTCTTACGAGAAACTTTTAGATACAGAAAAGTCGCTTAGTACTATAGAACAGGAATATATTACAGGGGCTTATGACTTCTTAATTTCAAAAATAAACTATCAAAAAGCAATAGGAATGTACTAAATAATATGAGCAAAATTTTTTCAAAACAAAATAGCAGACTTAACTCCTAATTTTCAATCGACAGAAATGGTTGGACGTAAAAGTTTCAGAACAGGCCAACATTACACAAGTATCGTTGACATAAATATTGATAATGTTATAAGAACTCTGAAAGCAAAACTTTGTGACAGAAAGAAGAAAAAAGGTAAATATATCATATACAGCAATATGTATAATCTGGCAACATTAAAATGAATAGTTAATTTTAATGTGGTTAAATAAACAGAAAACATTTTTCCGGCTTTACTTGTATATTAGAAATAATGTATACCTTTGTAGACCGTACGGTTGGTATATACAATTAAGATCATGGAAAATTCAAAAGAGAAAATATTACATGCGGCATTAAAGCTGTTTCTGAACAATTCATATAAAGAAGTCTCTATAAAGGACATTCTTAATGAAGTTGGATTGACAAAAGGTACATTCTATCATTACTATGAGAGTAAAGAAGAATTATTTGAAGAAGTTGCTAAACATTTTTATAATAATACTATTGTTGCCGATTATAGTAGATTTCCAAAATCTTCCTTAAAAGAGTTCTATGAGTATTATTTAGAAACGCTTCAAAAGCCGGATGAGATAGATGAAGATCTGAATTTATTTACTTTCTTATCAGAAGCATTTAAAAGAATTCCCGTTTTTTTAGAGTTATATATTGCTCAACAAAAAAAGGAGATCTGGGCTTGGGCAGAGATTATTGAGATTGCAAAGAGAAACAAGGAAATAAAAACAGAGATTAAGAATGAAGAGTTAGCGGCAATATTCCTTACTATAAACGATGGAGTTTTTTGGGTAAACCATGCAATTACAGGGAAAATAGGTAAATCTATTGAAATTGTAAAGCGGGATTGGGATAATATATATGAACTAATGAAAACAAACAAGAAATAGTTTGTTTATTCATGAAATATTCTACTCATTGAGTTGCCTCATTAAATAGGGTCTGCTGAAAAACTCAAGCAGTCATTAGATATAAACTCCGATGAGAATCGTCTGTTTGTTTAATAAAAGATATTTGTCTTGAAAATATCGATA
>WSSedL1CaDRAFT_10000466_pt1 | contig 28604 bp, 18 predicted proteins | sample WetSurSL1Cattail_FD_9464 | JGI IMG/M metagenome (IMG submission 9464)
CTTTTCTATTGTAAAGATATTTATTTTTTTGATAGCTGTCGCTGGTATTGCTGTTTGTCTGTTACAGGCTGAGCCATCCGCCGAATTGCTTTGGTGAAAGTATGCAACCTTCGGTGTATGAAGGGGCGGAGCCATGCTATCTTAATAAAACCAAACGATATCAGATGTTTCAGAGGAGCGTAGCTCTGGCATCTTCTTTTGCTCCGAAATGGTGACGGATAATACCCGAAAAATTTAAAATTAAAAGTTTCTCTTGTTCCTTTTTCCACGCGATAAAAACGGAACCGAACTTAGGCGACAGCCGATCTCATGAATACCTATTTAAAACAAATTATGGTATGAATAAAAAATCTATAAAAGCTCGTTTTCCTGCTCACAGTTAAAAAATATACCAATTGAGACGAACGCAGGAAACTTACCAACATATTAAACGATCAATAACCACCCAAATTCAATATTGCAAATTGTTTTCATATTAAAACTACATTGTTTCAAACATTTTTTGTAAATTTAATAGAAGCTAAATTTGTATAATATAGCTATTTATATATTACACAATTAAGCTTTAAACCTCATCCATTATCCTTTACATTATTCTGCCATCTAAATTTTTACCAAAGCATTGTGGTTTATTAATGTATCTTGTTTATAATGAATACGCGTTCGATTTCAAAGTTGAATATATGGATTGCAGTAATTACGCTTTTAGCAGGATTACTTGTATCTTCATTTGCAGCATATTACATTAAAAATGATACGGAACAGGAGGAAGAATATCAATTTAATCAGCAATGTAACGAACTTAAAACTAAGGTTATTAACCGTTTATATACTCAGGCTCAAATACTGCGTTGTGGCGTAGCATTTTTTGGTGCTTCCGATTCTGTTACTCGTAACAATTGGACTAAATTTTACCAATTATCTCATTTTTCAAATAATCTACCCGGTTTTTTAGGGATTGGATATAACCAGTTAATTAAAAAAAACGATTTTAATATTCATACCCTGAAAATGCGACGTGATGGAATTTTATATTACACCATTCATCCTAAAAGGCTGACTGACACCGCTGCTATAATCGTTTATATGGAACCTCCCTCGGAACAAACCCCTAAAACGCTCGGATTCGATATGTTTTCCAACCCTATCCGTAAATCAGCCATGGAATATGCCAGAGATTCTAACAGTGTCTCTTTAACAGATAAAATACAATTAGTTGTCGATTCCGGCAAAAAATATTCCGGAATTATCATGTATGCACCTATATACAAACACAATGCGGAAACATCAAATCTTTTACAACGAAGAAAAGCTATAAAAGGATGGGTTTATTGCCCTAACCGGATGAATTTTTTTATGTCCGACATTCTGGGCCAATGGAAATACGACATTCATTTGAGTATATACGAAAAAGGAAAAATTCTGCATGAAAATCTGCTTTATGAGAGCTCAAACAAAGACTCTGCAAATTATACAGTTCCACGGGTCAGAACAACAACCTTAAATCTAAATTTTTGTGGTAAAACATGGGTGTTGTATTTCCAAAAATTGAAAAAACCCTATGCATATACTACAGGAAAGGCTACCATTGTTTTTATAGGAGGATGCTGTATTAGTGTATTGCTATTTATGCTTGTTTTTTCGTTGTTAAACATAAAACGACGGGCATTAACAATAGCCCAACAATTGACAAAAGAAATTAAAGCGGGCCGCGAAAGATATTACTCCTTATTAAAAACTGCCAGCGACGGTATCCATGTTTTGGATCATGCCGGAAATATTGTAGAAGCTAACCAGACATTTGCCGACATGTTAGGTTATACTCACGACGAAATACTAAAATTAAATGTTGCCGACTGGGACGCTCAATGGCCTATTGGTGAGTTGATTAATAAAATCAAGGAATTAATAGGTAACCCCCAGGTTTTTGAAACGATACACCGGCGTAAAGATGGAAAACTGATTGATGTTGAAATTAACGGGGTGGGAATTTTAATGAACGGGAACCACTATTTATATGCTTCTGCCCGGGATATAACTTCACGGAAGCTTGCCGATAAAGCACTTCGGGAGAGTGAAGCTAAATCTTCTGCAATACTCCGTGCTATCCCAGATATGATGTTTATCCAAAATATTTCCGGAGAATTCGTGGACTTTTTTATACCCGAGAATAACGAATTTTCGCATCTTTTCAATATCCGTAAAGGACAAACCGTTGACGATGTTTTAGATTGGGATTTATCGCTCAAATTTAAAAAAATATTCAAGGAAGTGATAGAATTAAAGCAGGTTAGGATGCTCGAATTTGCTATCAGTATTAAAAATAAACAACATTATTTCGAATCGCGAACAACAAATTACGGAGAAAACATGGTATTGACCATAATCCGTGAAATATCCGAACGTAAGGCTTCTGAAGATTTAATCAAACAAACCCGTATCAATTACGAAACTTTTTTTAATTCCATTGACGAATTTTTGTTTGTGCTAGACGATAAAGGAAATATTCTACATGCTAATCAAACGGTTTATAAACGATTGGGTTACACTTTTGATGAATTATACCTACAGCCGGTATTAAATGTTCATCCGAAAGAAAGAAGAGCAGAGGCCAGCAGTATTATTATAGATATGCTGCAAGGTAAGGTTGAATTTTGCCCAATTCCTTTGGTAACTAAAAGCGGACAGCTAATTCCGGTTGAAACCCGTGTAACTACAGGATTTTGGAACGGAAGTCCGGCTCTCTTTGGTGTAACTAAGGATATCTCAAAAATTATGCTTTCTGAAGAAAAATTCTCGAAAGCTTTTAATAACAACGTAAACATCATGGCTATATCGGATTTAAAAACCCGGCAATTTATTGATGTTAACAAGACTTTTCTTAATACTTTCGGATTAACCAGAGAAGAAGTTATCGGAAAAACAACGGAAGAGCTCTATATTTTAAGTGCGGATGTTAAAAGCGAAATCGCTGCTAAATTATTTAATGAAAGACGCTTAACCGATTACGAACTGGAAATTTCATGTAATGGATATGAAATAGCAGGATTATTATCTGGGGAAATAATTAATATTCAAGATACTGCATGTTGGTTTACAGTAATTCAAAATATTACAAAACTTAAGGAAGCTGAAATAAAAATATTAAACACGTTAAATATTCAAAAAATATTGCTCGACAATATTTCTGCAGGTATTGTAATCCTCGATAGTAAATCGCACATTATTGAAAATATCAATGCTGCCGGAAGCCTAATCTTTGGTGATTCTGCTGAAAAAATTATTGGTCACAAATGTCATTGTTTTCTTTGCCCTAACCAGGAAGGAAGTTGTCCCATCACCGATTTACATCAGGAAATTGACAATTCAGAAAGAAAATTACTGACACATGACGGCACTCTTATTCCCATTCTAAAAACAGTTAAAAAAGTTATTATTGATGGAAATGAAAAACTAATAGAAACATTTTTTGATATTACCAAACTAAAGTTAGCCGAAGAAGCCCTGCGCCTAAGCAACCAGAAGTGGGAAGCAATTATTTCCGCTTCTCCCGACGGTATCGGGATGGTGGATTTGGAGGGAGCTTTAATGCTTATTTCAAATAAACTGGCTCAAATGTGTGGTTATCTTCCTGAAGAAAAAAATGAACTTATTGGTCATTCCTTTTTTGAATTTATTAAATCTTCAGATCAACCGGCACTAAAACAAAAATTGCTTGAACTTATTTCTGATAAAACGGCTCAGCAAATATCCGAATATATTGCAATCCGCAAAGACCATACTTTATTAAATATAGACATCAATCCTTCTGTGCTTCATGATGATGCAGGAAATCCGGCCGGAATACTTTTTATTATCCGTGATATTACTGAACGCAAAAAAGCTGAAGATTCTCTTAAAAAAAGCGAAATACATCTTTTAATGGCAATGAACATAGCCCACGCCGGACACTGGGATTATGATGTAACTAACGATTTATTTTACTTTAATGATAGTTTTTATAATATTTTTCATGATACTGTCAAAAATGTAGGTAGTTATACTTTATCTTCCCGGAATTATGCCGAACGGTTTGTACACCCAGATGATAAAGAACTTGTTACTCTCGAAATTATAAAAGCTTTGGAAACTTCAGACCCCGGATATTCCCGTTACATCGAACATCGTTTTATCTACGCCGATGGAAATATCGGATATCTTGCTGTACGCTTTCAAATTGAAAAAAACGAGATTGGAAAAACAACACGACTTTACGGCGCCAACCAGGATATTACGACACAGAAAAAAGTGGAAGAAGACCTTATAAAATCTAAAATGGAAGCTGACTCTGCAAACCGCGCCAAATCAGAATTCCTGGCTAATATGAGTCACGAAATTCGTACTCCTATGAATGCCATACTCGGGTTTAGCGAGGCTTTGTACCATAAACTCACCGAAAAGCAATACAAGCAAATGGTGAAATCCATTTTAAACAGCGGAAATCTTTTAATGTCTTTATTAAATGATATTCTGGATCTTTCAAAAATTGAAGCCGGCAAACTGGATATTGTTTTAACACCAGTGGATTTATCGGCCATATTATCTGAAATTGCCCTTCTGTTCCGCGAAAAAGCAATTAGTAAAGGATTGGAATTAGCTATTGAAATTCAGCCCGATTTTCCCAGAAGCATCATTATTGATGAAATACGGATAAAACAGGTATTGTTTAACCTGGTAGGTAATGCTATAAAATTTACGCACAAGGGGCATGTAAGTGTTTATGCTTCATTTAAATATACCGGAGAAAATTTTGGTCAGTTGCAGGTTAATGTTGAAGATACAGGGATTGGCATTCACGATTCGCAAAAGCAAATCATTTTCGAGGCTTTCCGTCAACAGGCAGGGCAATCAAATCGAATGTACGGGGGAACCGGGCTGGGACTGGCAATTAGTAAGCGATTGGTCGAAAAAATGCAGGGTGTTATTTCGGTGGACAGCATCTCCGGTAAGGGTTCTACATTTACGGTGTTATTAGATAAAGTGGCCATCAGTTATGTTACCCGCGGTTCAGAATCAGACCTGTCTGAAAATGAAGAAATTAAATTTGAAAGCTCAACCATTCTTGTTACAGACGATGTTGCTACCAATATCGAAGCTGTTGAAAATTTGTTATTGCCAACTACTGTTAATATTATTACTGCCAATGGAGGAGAAATCGCGTTAGAATTACTTAAATCCAATCATGTCGATTTAATTCTCCTTGATATCCGTATGCCACAAATTGATGGCTATGAAGTAGCTCAAAGAATTAAAAATGATCCCGTCTTAAAAAATATTCCGGTTATTGCTTACACTGCTTCGGTTATTGGTGCAAACAAAATTGAAGAATCGGGTAATTTCGAAGGTTTTCTGTTTAAACCTGTCCGCAGAACTGAGTTATTTAACGTACTCAAAAAATATTTACCTTTTACCATTATTAAAAATGATAATATAGTAAATGCCAATGAATTGGTTGATGAATTCAAACAAGAGATTGGAGAAGTGAAAAATCTTAAAAAATTAATAATACAACTGGATACGCACACAATTCCACAATGGGAAAAAATAAAAGATTCGTTGATTCTTTTTAAAATCAACGAGTTTGCAAAAGATATTAAAGTTCTGGGTGTGGAATTTAATTTTCAGGCTTTAATAAAATATTCTGATAAAATTGTTGAGTCGCTAGATATGGTGGATATTCCTTCACTAAAAAGCAACCTGGCAGAATTTAGCACAATCGTTCAAATTATTAAAAATCAATCACATCAAGCTAACTGAATAACATGGATTCTATTCTGATTATAGACGATTATCCTGATAACCTGAAAGTTCTTAACAACATACTCAGGAATTCGGACTATAATTTAGCTTTAGCTTTAAATGGAGAATCTGCTTTTAATACCCTTTCCGAAATAGAAATAGACCTGATTTTACTTGATATCATGATGCCGGATATCAGTGGGTTTGAATTTTGCAAACAAATCAAAGACGATAAAAGATTTCAGGATATTCCTGTAATATTCATAAGTGCTTTGAGCGACACCGCCAATATTGTTAAAGCCCTTCAATTAGGCGGGGTTGATTATATAACCAAGCCATTTCAGGCCGAAGAAGTAAAGCTGAGGGTTAAGACTCAATTGAAAATCAGACAACAAAATAAAGAACTGATAAAACTTAATGCCAATAAAGACAGGTTTATTTCAATTCTTTCCCATGATTTGAGAGGACCACTATCTACCATTGTTGCCTATCAGGAAATGATTATATCTGAATTGGATACTGCCGAAAAATCGAAGGTTAAACAAAATCTTGAACAAATAAATCAATACACCAATACTGTTTATTCACTTTTAGAGGATCTGCTGGAATGGGGAAAAGTACAAAAAGACAATATTGCGTTTGAACCTCAACCTATTGATTTAAATCTATTTATTCAGGACATTCTTGATAAAATTTTACTCATTTCAGGTAAAAAATGTATTACGATTAAACATTTCTTTTATCCGGGAGCTATTGTTTATGCAGATCCCAATATGCTAAGCTCTATATTAAGAAATTTAATAACCAATGCTATTAAATATTCCTATGCAGGTAGCGAAATTATCATTGACCTGAAAATATCCGATAGAAATGCCATAATCTCTGTTGAAGACAAAGGGGTGGGTATGAGTAACGATACCATCAACAAACTTTTTGACATTACTAAATTTAATTCTACAGTGGGTACTAACAACGAAAAAGGCTCCGGACTTGGCTTAATTCTCTGTAAAGATTTTATAAAAAAACATGGAGGTGAAATTTGGGTAGAAAGCACTTTATGTAAAGGAAGTACCTTCTTTTTCTCACTTCCTTTTAATTTACAAATTTAATAGCTCATTAAAAAATATTCCTAATAAAAATATTGCTTATAATATCCTTAATTCCTGTTATTTAAAATATATTAAATCATTTATTTTTTGTAAATTACTTTAAAGAACTTTTAATTCTTTATTTAATCGGAGGAATTTATGGCGGGGGTGGATTTTAATCATTTTGTTGAAAAATTTAAAGACGATTCATATAAACTACTGGATGAGTTGGAGGAAAAACTGCTCGAACTGGAAACTGACAGTACCAATATGTCTCTTATTGAATCGGTTTTCAGAACCATGCACACTTTAAAAGGCGTAGGCGGAATGTTTGGTTACGATACCATTTCCAATTATACCCATTATCTCGAAGATATTTACGATAAGATCAGAAACAACAAGCTCTTACTTTCCAAAGAAATTTTTAATGTCACCTTTTCATCGGTTGATCATCTTAGAAACCTGTTGGAAGACCGCGAATTATCCGATGCTAACCTGCAACTTCAACATAAATCGCTAATCGCTCAAATTGAAAAGCTTATTGGAGGCAGCACTTCTATACCCGGGAATAAAATTTCATCTGATAAAGAAACTGAAAATCTAAATGTTAAAACTAATGCAACCTGGTACATTCATTTTAAATGTTCTGAGGAGCTTATTTTCAGAGGAGTTAACATTATTTATCTGTTTGAAGATTTAGCAAAACTCGGGAACTTTACCATAGAAAAAATCGAAACTCCGGATGATTACAATACTTATACCGGTGAAACATGGGGCGTGTATTTGGTTACAGAGTCCGACTTGAATGAAATTGAAAATATTTTTGATTTTGTAAGCGACAATGTTAAAATCCTGAAAATTTACGGCGAGAATTTGCTCTCTGCCGAATCTCAGTCCGAAATAAATAACGCCTCAAAACAAAAATCCATTTTCGAGGCAGCTCAGGAAATGGGCGAAGAAAACGGGACGGGAAAATCACCGGATAAATTAGCAGATCAAAAATCACAAGATTCGCTGCCTGTAAATAAACAAAACACTATTTCCCGTATTTCTGTGGGGTCAGACAAGCTCGACAAACTAATGTACTTAGTAAGCGAATTGTTTACCACTAAATCGGAGCTCATAATGGCTACAGATGCCCATGATTGGGGCCGGGTAAAGATGGCAGCCGAAAAGGTTGAAAAACTTTCTAATCAGTTTAGGAATAATGCATTAAATATCAGGCTTGTCCCCCTAAAAGATCTGACTCAAAAATTTAAACGCCTTATTAGAGATTTAAGTCAATCTTTAAATAAAAAAATAGAGTTTGTTGCAGTTGGTGACGATACCGAACTGGATAAAAATATGGTGGATGCCCTCTCCGATCCGTTCATGCACATCATCCGCAATTGCATCGACCATGGTATAGAAACTCCCGACGTACGACTCGAAAAAGGAAAGCCGGAATCCGGAACTATTAAATTTATAGCATCTCAATCGGGTAACTATATCAAAATTCAGATAAGCGACGATGGTAAAGGTATTAATGCCAATTATATAAAAAGAAAAGCCATTGAAAAAAATTTTATTTCTCCTGATATCAATCTTACCGAACAGGAAATTCTGGAATTAATTTTCCTTCCCGGCTTTTCTACAGCCGAAAGTCTCAGCCAGGTTTCCGGCAGAGGTGTGGGTATGGATGTTGTTAAAAAAGCCATTACCGACCTCCGCGGACTAATACAAATTGAAACCCAGGTTGATAAGGGATCTTCATTTTCGGTCCGTATCCAGCAATCCTTTTCCATAATGGATACTTTATTAATAAAAACAGGTAAAACATATTTTATTATACATGTTGAAGATATTGAATTTTGCGGCATTGAAACCCATTCGCAGCTTTTTAGCAAGATGAATGATTTTTGGCAGTATGGGCACGAACTCTTGCCCTTTGTTTACCTGCGCAGCGTATTTAATATTCCGGGTAATGCTCCGGAAATTGAAAAAATTGTGGTAATCAAAAAACAAAATCAAAGGTTCGCTATCATTACCGATGAAATTATTGGCCAATATCAGGCTGTTCTAAAACCAATAGGGGAAATAATTAAAGTTCAGGAATGTATAACAGGGGCTAGTGTTATTGGCGATGGTAATATTGCCCTGATGCTCGACATTGAAAAATTGTCTCAGAAGAGTTTGTCTCGAATGCCCGAACATACCGAAATTTAGTGTATTATGGCAAAATCGAAAGAAAAATACAAGAATGTTTTTTTATCCTTCTCTGTAGGCCCGGAGCAATTTGCAGTATCAGCCAACAGTATTTTGGAGGTAGTTCAAAATCCAAATATTACGGAGATTCCGGATGTCCCGGGTTTTATCCGTGGAATTATAAATTTCAGGGGCGATATTATACCAGTAATTGATGCCCGTGTTAAGTTAAATATGTCGCATCAAATTTCAGCAGAACTACCTGTTGTTATTGTTTTTGAACATATAACAACAAATAATAATTCAAAAATAGGAGTTTGGGTCGATCGTGTTCATGAAGTTTTTTCATTTCAAAATTCTGGTATTACTCCTGTCTCAGAAATAGGATTACATATAGATTCCGAATTTATTAAAGGTGCTATAAATTACAATCAAAAGTTTCTCTTGGTTTTAGATGTCGAAAAGTTTTTGTCGTTTAACACAGTTCATCCTGTGGATATTATATAAATACCGAAACTAAAAAATTACGATATGGAATTGTTTAAAAATGTAAAAATCCGGACCAAATTATTAGGTGGTTTTATTTTGGTAGCATTTATTGCAGGTTTTATTGGATATATGGGATATTACACCATTGCCGAAATTAATAAAACCCAGGATAAAATGTCAACAGTATTTGTTCCTTTAATTAATAATTTGCAAACTATTTCTGCATGTCAGTCCGAAATTAAAGCCCAGGAATTGGGATTGTTAAACAATAATTTTAGTAAAGAAAACCGCGACCATTTTTATAAAAAGACCGGGGATTTGATTCGTAAAATTTATTCGTTCGACAAAAAAATTGAGCCACTACTAATTACTGATTCCCTAAAACTTTTTTGGAAGGAGTTTAGTATATCTCGTAGATTATGGTTAAAAAAAAATCAACAGTTTATTTCTTATAATACAAATTTGGATAGTTTAAAACTATTACGGAATTATAAGGCTTACAAAAAATTAGTATTGCTGGATAATCTTCTAAATGATTATTATGTTAATCAGTTGAGACCTATTTATAATACGAATCAGGCAAATTTAAACACGCTTCTTGATAAGAGCATGCAAAGTGCCACAATGGCAGATAAAAATGCTGATGACTTTGCTTATAAGGCACAAGCATCATTGTTTATACTCATATTCTTTGGAGTATTGATTGCACTCGTTTTAGGCTTTCTTATTTCTGCCAATATTCTTAGAATGATAAGAGCTGTGGTTAAAGAAGTATCTCATATTTCGGAGGCGGCTATAGAAGGAAATTTGGATGTGCGTGGCGTTCCCCGCAAGATAAATAAGGAGTTCCGGGGAATCATTACCGGTATTAACAGTACGCTGGATGCTGTTATAGATCCTCTTTATTTAGCAGCAGGATATGTTGACAAAATGGCCAAGGGCGATATTCCCGAGAAAATAAAGGATGAATACAAAGGCGACTTTAACACAATTAAAAACAACCTCAACCTCTTAATTGAATCTCAAACTCAGATTCTGGAATGTACCAAAAAAATTGCAGAAGGTAACCTGGATGTAAAACTTGAAATTCGTTCCGAAAAGGATGATTTTATTAAAGCTTTAAACGAATTAATTTACATAAATACATCAATTGTTGCCGATATTCAAAAAATATCCTGTGGAGATCTCACGGTTCTTTTAAATCCACGTTCGGATAAAGACGAGTTGCTTATTGCCCTTTCGTATATGGTTTCTCAATTATCCGAAATAGCCAGGCAGGTTAGTCTGGCTGCTGTAAATGTTTCCGACGGAAGCACTGCCATCAGTTCCAGCTCCATGCAAATGTCTGAAGGAGCCAGCGAACAGGCTTCATCTATCGAAGAGGTGTCTTCTTCAATAATTGAAATGCTGCCATTTATCGAGCAAAATACCAATAACGCCAAAGAGGCTGAAAAAATATCACAAAAGGCAGCCAAAGACATTGCTGAAGGAAATAAAGCTGTTGAAACAACTGTAGCAGCAATGAAGGAAATTGCCCGAAAAATAGCAGTAATAACCGAAATTGCCCAGAAAACAGATATCCTTGCCATAAATGCTGCCATTGAGGCTGCTCGTGCGGGCGAACATGGCGAAGGTTTTGCTGTTGTTGCTGCCGAAGTACGCAAATTGGCTGAAGTTAGCCAGATATCTGCTAAAGAAATAACCGAAACAGCACAGTCAAGCGTTCAAATTGCTGAACATTCAGGTGAACTTCTCCGGTCTATAGTTCCGGATATAATAAATACGTCCCAGTTGGTTATGGAAATTTCTGCAGCCAGCACCGAACAAATTACCGGAACCAAACAGATTAATGGTGCCATATCTCAACTTAACGCAATAGCTCAACAAAATGCATCTTCAGCCGAGGAATTATCCTCCAGCTCCGAACAATTGTCGAGTATGGCTGAACAATTAAAGGAAACCATTTCCTATTTTAAAATAAATAATGAGACCGATTCTAATTCTAAAAGAAAAATTACCCCTCGCCAGATGTCTAAAGAATTCCATAAAACCGGGATAGACAGAAAAAAGAATAAAGGGATAAATATACGTCTTGATGAAGAAACAGGAAATGAAGAAAAATATGAAAACTTTTAATTATGCCGCAAGAGTCTAACATACTTGTAGTTGATGACAATATTGACAATGTTCAGTTAGCCAGTGCTATCCTTAAAAAGAAAAATTACAATATTTCTCTCGCTTTTGATGGTACGAGTGCTTTAAAGCTGCTCAAAGACAATCATATCGACCTTATTCTAATGGATGTAATGATGCCGGGAATTGATGGTTATATGCTTTGCCAGGAAATTAAAAAAATCCAGGAACTCAAAGATATTCCGATTATATTTATCACAGCTCTTACCGATACTTCTAGTATTGTAAAATCATTTGAATCCGGTGGGGTCGATTATATTTCAAAACCGATACGCTGGCAGGAATTACTGGTACGCATAAATACACACCTCACCATTTCTAAACTTCAAAAAACTTTACAGGACCTGAATCTGCACCTCGAAGAACAGGTAGCTGAGCGAACGTCTCAACTTTCTGCTGCCAATAGCGACTTAAATCATAAGGTGCTCGAACTTAGAAATGCCTACGAGCTGCTTTCTCAGAATATTGCCGATAAAAAACGTCTGCTACAACAAATGACCCGCGCCATAATTCACTCCGAAGAAGTGGAAAGAACTCATTTTGCCCAGGAATTACATGATGGTCTGGGCCCAATATTAACAACTATAAAAATGTATTTGCAGTTGTTGAAAAACCCGGATATCACCGAAGATAAAAATAAAATAACAGACCAGTCCATCGCCATTACAGAAGAAGCTATTGTCAACATAAAAGAAATTTCAAATAAATTGAGCCCACACGTATTAAATTCGTATGGTCTAAAAGCAGCAGTAGAATCTTTTGTTAACAAACTTAAACCAACTTCGAATTTGGATTTTACCTTAAACCTAAATTCTGAAGAACGATATCCCACTGATTTAGAGATACTTTTTTACCGGATAATAATCGAGTGCATTAACAATACCCTGAAACATGCTAAAGCACAATACATAACCATAGAATTAAAAAAGGACACAGATTGGTTATGCTTAGATTATACAGACAATGGCATAGGTTTTAATATTACAGAAATAGTGAAAAGGCAGCAAGGCCTGGGTTTAAATAATATCAAAAACAGGGTGGAAACTTTTGACGGGATTTTCAGCCTGGAAAGTGAGCCACAGAAAGGAATACAGGTTCATATTAAAATTCCGGTTGGTGCGTCTTAATTTTGTTATACAATTGGACAACGCACAGTTATGCAATACAATTATATGAGGCAATCTTAAAAATTAACCATGAGCATAAAAATTATTATAACCGACGATAACAATATTTTCCGGAATGGTTGAAAACTATTATTACATCGGGTAAAATAGGAGAAGTGGCCGCAGAAGCCACAAATGGTAAGGAATTTATTGATTTATTAAAAAATAACAACCCCGATTTAGTTTTAATGGATATAGACATGCCGCAAATGAACGGCATCGAAGCTACTTCAAATGCTTTAAAGCAAAACCCAGATTTAAAAGTTTTGTTTCTTACTACTTTTGGAGACGAAGCACATTATTACTCGGCTATTGATGCCGGGGGTAAAGGGTTTCTTCTGAAATCGGCCGGAATTGATGAGCTCAAAAACGCAATTATCGAAATTTCCAATGGCGGTAACTATATTTCCAGGGAACTTTTACGTGAAATTGTATCTAAAATAAACAAGGAGCACAATGCTACAAGTGCTGTCCAATTTTTGCAAAACGAATTGGCCATTCTTAAACATCTTTCTAAAGGCATAGCAGTTTCAGAAATTGCCGAAATTATGTCGATAGAAACTGCCGAAGTTGAAAATCTTAAAAATGTACTTTTGGAGAAAACCCAAACCAAGAATATTGCCGGGTTGTTAATGTATTGTATTCAGAAACGAATAATTATTGTTTCCTGAAAAAACACTAAAAACCCGGCCTTTTAAATTCATTTAATCTTCTTTACCGAGATTAACTTTGCTACTTTTGTCCTTTTTAAGCTGCATATACTCTATCGCCGAACTACAATCAAATTTAGAATTGTCCTCCAGAGTAGCAAAAATATTGTCACTTTTCCCTGAAATATAGACCTTTGAATCATTCAGATTGATCATAAGAGTATCTATCTGAGCATTAAATATGTGAACTTCAGACTGGTTAGTTACCGTTAAGTTTAAATGCCGAACCAAAAAACTAACAGCCTCTCCTTTCCATTTATATAGCTTTGAATTATTAAGAATAATATTCATTTTTTGTAAAGAAGTGTCCTTTAGCATTACTTCAGAATTAATAAAATTAAAGTATTTATCAGATAAATTGCAGTAAAGAATTACCTTCTTTACATCCTTGCCAACAGAGTCTACAACTAAGGTGTCTCCACTTTTTCGAAAGTAAAGATCATTTGAGATACCTGTTTTCGTATACTCCACTTTAAACAAATTTGCAGAGGAATCGCGCAATACAAAATTTTCAATATTGCTTACTCTAATATGTTTAAAATCATTTAAAGTAATGACTTTTTCTAACGTTAATTCTTTAATATCACTTTTAACGATATCCGGGTATTTATGGATGTTAAGCCGTATATAAATTAGCAACAATAGCATTAATACGGCTATTACAATCCAATATCCAAAAAATATTTTAGATCCTGTTTTCATGAGTTCAAAATTTAACTTTTATATTGCTCAAAATAAGGTTTTAAATCTTCGTATTTAATGCCAAGCATTATCATCTGCCGGATTAATTCAGGCAGTTCATTTTTAAAAAATTCTTCCTTTTTCCATTGTATAATCTTATCCCGGGCATCGGGTGCCACGAAATAACCAATACCGCGACGATTTTCTATTATTTGTTTCATTTGTAAATCGTTATAAGTTCGTAATATAGTATTCGGATTTACCCCCATAGTTGCAGCACACTCACGTACCGATGGTATTTTTTCACCGGGTGGGTGGGTGCCATCCATCATCCGCTCTACCATGTTATCGGCAATTTGCAGATAGATGCTTTTCGTGTTTTTAAACTCCATACTCATACTTCTTTCTCCTTTATGTTATAAAAACCCATAAATAATACAGTTAAATTGGTAAGGGTTAAAAATATGTTAGCTGTTAATATTTTACTGAAATGTTGCGGAATTATATATTCCAAAGTGGAATCTGAAAAATATCTAAATCCAAATATTTTAAACAGAATAATCACGTAAATGATTACTGAAATAAGAATGACAACCAGGGATAAAAGCACTTTAGGAAATGGACTTTTCTTAAAAAAAGTAACTCCTACAAAGGGAACCAAGGCAACTAATAAAAAGCTGTTAATTCCAATAAATAATGCTGAATTTATAGCCATTTCAGAGAAATCAATATTAAAAACCAAACCCGACAGAGCGCATTGAAAATTTGTGAATCCCGGACAAAAAAGATGAAAAATTGTACCCTCCAGATTAGCTAAGAACCAGTAAATAAATGGTACAAGTACTATATAAGCAACAATCTTATTAAGAAATTCAAAAAGATATTTCTCAAAAGTTGTAGCGGGTACCATAAAATAGTAAAAGCGCGATTCCTTGGTACGGAGCCATTTAAATGAAGAAGCGAAATAAAGTATTCCACCAAATATATAGAAGAAGCTAAAAATTCCCTGGTATTTTCCGTCGCTCCAATTGAGATAATTATTACCTACAGCCTGAGATATAAAAAGTACAAGCACAATACTAATGCAGAAACCTGCAATTTTTAACAATGCACTTTTTTTACCGGTTATATAATGGTGTTTTGCCAACTGGTACATTCTATGGAATGAAAATATAGTATTCATTTTTAACATTTTTAATTTTTACATAGATAGATTACAACTGTATTTTCCCGTTGGTTACGGCATTAAATAATACTTCAATATCGATGTGTGTTTCATTTTTTTCACGGGGAACTATAAATTTAAAACCGGCTAACGATTGTTCCGAATAAATAATATGGTCATTATTTAACAAAGGGGCTTCCACAAAAGCCAATTTATCTGAAATTTCGGTTACATTCTGATTGTAAATTATTTTCCCCTGATCGATAATAACGATTTGGTTGATCAGATTCTCCACATCCTTAACCTGATGAGTTGATATAATAACCAACTGATCGTCAGATAAAACCCCTGCTACAATTTTACGAAACAGCACTTTTGATGGAATATCAAGTCCATTGGTAGGTTCATCTAAAATAAGCAATTTGCACCGGGTTGATAATGCAAAAGCTATATAGAATTTCTTTCGCTGGCCATGCGAAAGTTTGCTGATATCCGATTTTTCGTATAATTCAAACTCTCTAAGCAAATTTCTAAAAATCCCCTTGTCGAAATTCGGATAAAACAAGCTATTGCCTTTATAGTAATCAGATATAGAAATTCCTGGTAAATAATACTCTTCGGGTACAAAAAATACATTACTTAAAAATCCGGGAACCCGTTTAGAAGGATTATATCCCATAACCTCTATTTTACCGGAATTTGCAAAAGATAATCCGGCGAGAAGCTTAAGCAGGGATGTTTTCCCGGCTCCGTTCTTACCAAGTAAACCTACAATATTTCCGGCTTCAAGTCCCAAAGTCAAATCGTCGAATAATTTCGGCTGCTTTGGATAATGATACATTAAACTTTCAACTGTAATCATGTTTTGGATATTTAGTGTACTACTTTACTAAAACAGTATAAAGGTAAATTATTATTTTTTAAAAACAAATAAATTTTTTATTTAATAAATTAAATTTCTGTTAGGGAACGGATAATAATGTTCTTTCTACAAGGCAATGTGTACAAATGAGTTTAACATTAACCAACTTGCAGGCAAATGACTATTTGTTTATATTTGTCTTATGGATTTAATCGAAAGAAATATAGATAAAATAAGAGTACTCTGCACGAAACATAAAGTTGGCAGGTTATTCGTTTTTGGATCTGTTCTTACAAATAAATTCAAAAAGGATAGCGATATTGATTTTATTGTTGATTTTAAGGAAATTGACCTATATGACTATGCAGATAATTATTTTGACTTAAAATCTTCATTAGAAAATCTATTTAAGCGTGAGGTTGATTTACTTGAGGATAAAGCAATAAATAATCCTTATTTAAGAGAATCTATTGATTCATCAAAGAAACTTATTTATGGATAATGATATAAAAACATGGTTGTATGATATTCTACAGTCTATCACTGAAATTGAAAGCTACTTTGAAGGTAACCCTAAAACATTTGAAAACTATTCGAGAGATATAAAAACCAAACGTGCTGTTGAGCGAAATATAGAAATTATTGGTGAAGCTGTAAATCGAATATTGAAAAAAGATAATAATTTTTACTTAGACAATGCACTGAAAATAATAGGAACCAGAAATAGAATTGCTCACGGTTATGATAAGATTTCAGATGATTTAATCTGGAGTATAGTAATTAATCATTTGCCAAAACTTAAATCGGAGATAACTAACTTATTAAAAAATTAAAAGTTCACAAATCAATCACCCGTTCGCGGATTTAACTACCTCCCATAATTCTAAATTTTATTGCCCGTTTTCCAAAAGGAAACAAATTAAAAGTATTTAACGAACCTAAATGCCATAAAAATGTCATACAAAAACCGCTACAAATTTGATAAGATTTATAGTAGATTTGAACTTATTATCAACACTAATTAACGATGGAAACGATAGGTTTCAAAATTTCAGAAATTAGAATTAAAAAAGGATTGACCCAGGAAAGACTTTCGGAGCAGTCTAAAATAAATTTGAGAACTTTACAAAGAATAGAAAAAGGAACTTCCGCCCCCCGGGGTGAAACATTAAAAAATATTTGCCAGGTTTTAGGTTTAAACATGGAAGATATACTAGATTATGGAAAAAAAGAAAATTTGGAGTTCCTAAAATATTTTCATCTATCGGTACTATCCTTTCTGTTTTTCCCTTTTGGAAATATAATTCTACCCCTGCTTTTATGGCTTAATAACCGAAATAAAATTATAGATTTAAATGAACAGGGTATAAATGTTTTAAATTACCAGATTTTATGGACAATATTGCTATATCTCGTTTTTACGATGTGGATTATTTTCACCATAATGAGCCATCCTGATAAAAATCTTTTTCTATATATAATGGGCGGATTGTATCTGCTTAATGTTACCTATTCCATAATTATATATAAACAAATTGATAATGGTATTTTGAAAAAATTCTATTTCAACCCCATTAAATTTCTGAAATAGAATAATATACTTCAAAAAACATAAACAATTTTCATTTAAAATGGAAATCAAATACTTACCAGCATTTTAATATAAAAACATAAACACCATGAGAAAATATATTTTAATTTTAACGATATTCTTTTCGTTTAATGCAAAATCGCAGAATAATAGCAAGATAGACTGGGGTGCTGATTTGGAATATATTAAAGTGGAATTACCCAAAAAACACATCAATTTTTACCATGAAAAAAGCGAAAAGGATTTTTTACAAGGCATTGATAAAATATCGTCAAGTAAAGATAAACTCACTGATTTCGAAATAACCATAAAACTTCAACAGCTGGTAGCCTCATTTGGCGATATGCACACAGAAACGGTTTGGACCCAATTTCTTGATAAGAATAAATTCCTTCAGTTAAATTTCTACTGGTTTAGTGATGGCATCTACATTTTTTATACAAAAGATGAATATAAAGAAGCTTTAGGTTCTAAAGTTTTAGAAATTAACAATATACCTATTAAGGCCATCATTGATTCTTTTAGTACATTATTTACAATTGACAATAATGCCATAATAAAAAATAAAATTCCTCAACTCCTGCCGTATGCACAACTATACAGATATTTTGGGATAGCAAAATCCGATACCTTTAACTATAAACTCGAAAACCAGAAAGGTGAAAAGTTCAATGATAATATTATATGTTCTTCTATTGATAAAAACAAATGGGTAGCATTTAAGCCTGATTCTGTAGCCTTATCTGCGCAAAACAGTAGCGCTTTTTTTGCAGATAACATCTTAAAAAAAGAAAATGTATATTATATTCAATATAATACCTGCAACAGCAGGGAATATCCACCTTATGGTTTTAAGGGAGATACTTCAAAATTACCTTCAATTAACGATTTTCATAAAAAAGTTATAGAAACAATTAAAAATAATAATTTCAGAAAACTTATTTTTGATTTGCGTTCCAACAGCGGCGGAAATTCTACTCCAGGGACAGAACTGATAAAAGATATATCGTTAATAAACCAAATTAATCAAAATGGGAAAATATATGTCCTTATTGGTCGTAGAACATTTTCTTCGGCAATTAATAATGCAATGGATTTTAAAAAGATGACCCAAGCAATTTTTGTAGGAGAAGAAACCTCCGGAAAACCCAATTGTTATGGCGAAATAAAATTTATAAAGCTTCCTAATTCCGGTCTGTCTGTTTCCTATTCGACTAATTACTTTAAATTATATGATAAGGATTTAAATACTCTAACTCCGGACTTTATAATTGACAAAAGCTTTAAAGATTATAAAGAGGGACGAGATCCCGCTTTTGATTGGATTTTAAAACAATAAATTTCGTATTGTTCTGAAACATTTAATGAGGCTGTGTAAAAAGTCAATTTTACGGCGGAATTGCAAATTCCGCCGAGCGCAATACCTTGGTTTATAAGCTTCAGCGCTGAGATGAATTTGTAATTCAGCTCAATTTTTGAACTTTTTACACAACCTCATTGGTTTCTTAGTAATTAAAAACAACTGAATTAGGATATTTTGCGGTATTAAACTCAAATTGTTCTGCGCCATTAGTATTAAAAGCAATTGCTTTGGAGTTAACAGCATCTAAACAAATAATATTACCGCTTTTGGGGTCAACATCTACACCGTAAAAAGATTGATTTACCAGTTTGCTGGTTGGCAAGGCTGTATCTGTTATCGACATTGCATATAATCCATCGTTTACAAAATAAATGGTACTGCCATCTTTACTTGCTGCAATATTATAAGTACCGGAGGCACTCATAGTTGAAAATGCATATTTTGTTACTTTCCCTGTCGATATTTCAATCTTACTGATTCCGGAATTGGTGTAGGTTACAATTGGGTAATTTGTATAATCAGCAACACCCTTACAATATACCCACAAATTGTTATTCTTATCGGCTGTAATATCAATAGGAACAGAAGCAACCTCAAAGGTATCTACAATTGAAAAAGTTGCCGGATCTATTTCTATTACACTATTTCCATTGTTTACCCATCCGCCTCCTATGGTTGCAAATACTTTAGAACCAACTTGTATTAAAGTTTCAGGTCCGGTAGAAATTGCAATGGAGTCTGTTTTAGTAAGGGTGGTCAAATTAATGCTATATATGTAATTATCGGAATACCCGGTTCCATTTGATACATAAACCGTATTATCATCGGCTTTAACTATACTGCGAGGGTATGAAAATCCACTTATTGTTTTAACAACTTTAAAATTATTCATATTTATCACTGTAATTTTTTGCGAATTATTTACTGCTACAATTCCCAGAGTGTCAACAATTGCAAAAGATTGCACTATATCACCCAGCAGTACATTGTTAACCGAATAATACAAATTTGTTATTGATTGTGCCGAGTCGGAATTATAATAAGTAATATCTCCATTGGCCGAACCATAATTACCTTCACAAACCACAAACATCCCTTTTAAAGATTTAACTTCTATCACCGAATCATCCTTGTTCTTTTCGCAAGATGCTAATATTACAGAAGTAAAAGCTAATGAAAGCCACATTTTTTTTAACATTTTAATTTTCATGTTCTTTTAATAATTGATTAATTTTTTAATTTTTTAAAAGGTATAACTTAAGTTAGCTGACCAATAGCGTCCGGGCATAGGATACAAGCGGACAAGTTCGTATGTTGTGTTAAAAATATTGTTGACAGATACATGCAGTCCAATTTTTCCATTTGTTGCAGGAATAATTACCCCTGCCTGCAAATCGATGGTTTGATAATATTCTAAAAGTTCATCTGAATCATCTTCATAATAACGCGAAGAAGTAAAATGATACCATGCACCCAAATCAACTATCCTGTATGACAATCTGTTTTCCCAGGAAGTAATTAGCATTGGAGAATAAATCATTTCTTTATTTTTATCTTCATCAGTATTATAACGTGATTGGTTTATAGTAGATTTCAGAGACGAATGAATCTTTAAATGTTCCTTGTTATAATCGAATTTAATTGAAGGTTCTGTGCCAATTGAACGCACCTGTTGATAATTTTTGGCCATCCAGTCAGCACCGTTTGGACGCCAGACTATCATATCATTGACATTAGTCACATAGAAATTTAAATCAGCTGAAACAGATGAACTTCCATCTTTCCAAATGATAAAATACGACCCTATTTCGGCAGAATAACCTTCTTCGGGTTTCAGATTTATATTGCCTCCCGGATTCCAATATCGGTCGTTAAAGGTGGGTTTGCGAAATTTTTGCGACCAGTTGGCCCGGATCAACCATTTGTCTGGTATAACCAAATAGGATAAACCAATAGCAAATAACAATTTAGAACTGTTGTCTTTGCTCCATTCCTTCCGCATCGAAGATTGAAGCAAAAACCGACGATAATCATATTTAACACCGATAAAAGATGCCAGTTCATTTTCAATTTTATTTTTACCATAAGCAGAAACATCAGCAATAACATACGCTCCGGTAACTCCTGCATCAATTGATAATCCTTTTTTCAAAAAATAGCGATAGTTTACATCCCCATACCATTGATGAGCTTTTAATTCTGAATTGATACTATAAGTTGTTGCAGTAGGTGAAATCTTTTTTAGATAATGCTGAAAGTCATAAAACATGGCACCTTTAACCTGCAGTCCCCACCTTTTTTGACTAAGTTTATATCCGGCATAAACCTTAGTAGTTGAATCATTTTGAGTAGCATAAGTCGTTGATCCTATTTGAGAAGGTACATCGTAACTTTTTACCTGACGCCAGAATCCTAAATCAAGAGATGAAGAATTGGTAAGTTTTAAGGAAGTGTTTAAAATAACGCCATAGTCGAACCAATCACCATCCGTTTGAGTCCTGTCTGATTGTTTGATATAATCGTAATAACCAAATTCATTTTTTGATTTTGCGCCCCAGGCATTTACCTGAAAGGCAGCATTCTTATTGCTTGCTGCAACTGAAACAGAACCGTCTGCTGTTTTTAGAGATTGATAACCTGCATGAGTAAATACATGAAGATTCTTTTCGAGTGTTAATTTGTTATCAAGGTTTATAGCCCCACCAAAAGTACCACTTCCGTAAAGTGTTCCGGAAGCTCCATACACAACAGAGACCTGGTTGAAACCGCTGGCCGGAACCATCGAAAAATCGCAAGATCCTGCTGTTACCGAATTAATTGGAAAGCCATTCCAGTTAACCTGCACATGGTTAGTTGAAGTTCCTCGCAGTGAAATATTAGATAAGGCCCCCCCTACTCCATAAGCTTTGATATTAATGGCCGAACTGCTGTATAACATTCGGATAACCGATTCGCCGGCATAATCATGCAATTGATCCTTATTAAAGACTTCCGTTTTTACATCATTGCTAAAATATTGGATACGTGTTGCAGATACCTCAACATCCTTCAACTGAATTACAGTGTCAGCAAGCGATTGAGCAAAAATTTCACCATTTGTAATTAAGGTGAATAAAAAACTCAAACTCATCCAAACTATAAACAAATAACTATACTTCATTACAATAGCATGATATAAAAATCGTTCATTGCAACTCGTAACTATAATGTCAGAAAGATAGAATTGATAAAACTCTACTCTTTGCTTTTCGCCCGAAAGCTACGAATTGGCATTACAGGCAGGTCTTCTGGCTTGTCCGGTTTTTGACGGCCTTCCCATTTCGTACTACCGAAACAGTGGCAAAGGTATTGTCTGAACCTAAAAATGGACTCACAGCTACGGGGATAGCTCCCGTTTTACACGGGATTCCCTTTTAATCCAAATTCCTGAAGGTATCAGGAAAGGAACCTGTAAATTTTATACAACAAAGGAAAACAATTATTTAATTCAAACCCAAATAAAATTCATTAAAATTTAAACTTAACATGGTTAAAAACTTGTAAAATATTAAAAATAAAGTAATTTAAGTTAAATATTTCTAATTGATCCATTTTTCATCCTCAAACAAAAAAACAGAAGATATTCACTAGAATCTCACAATTCATTAATTTCCATCAACTTCTGAGCTAACTCATTTAAAGTCAGAATTGCATCCGGTTTCACTGTTCGGATAGCTGCCAAAGGCATTTCCGGAAAATGAGCATGGGAAGGATTTTGTATAAACACCAAACCTCCTAACTCCTTGATCTTTTTTAATCCCTCACTCCCATCGTTATTAGCTCCTGTTAAAATTATGCCGAGAAGATCCTTTTTATAAACATTTGCTGCTGAATGAAACAGATAATCAATAGAAGGCCTGGAATAATTAATTTTGGGGCCTTGTTCCAATACAAAAGTAAAGTCTTCATTAATACCTAAATGGAAATTGGGCGGTGCAAAATAAATTTTACCAGGCATTACGGATTCGCCGGAGGTAGCTTCTTTTACAGCTAGCTTGCAACGCTCGTCAAACAATGTTATGTAAAAGGAATCGGATGTTGCTGAAATATGCTGAACCACAATTACAGGAACGTTGCAATAAGAAGGAAGATGTGGCAGTAAAAAATCCAATGCTTCAATACCCCCGGCGGAAGTCCCAATAACTACGGCTTTTATCATTTTTTAAATTCTTATAAATCAAACTTATACAAAATAACATATACTAATAATCAAATTCTTAAATAGGCTATTTAAGTTATAAAAAAAATACATCTTTTTAAAAAATTTATAGGGGTTTCTTTATTGACATGCATCATCTATGCAAAAACAAGAGAAATTTTGTTATACCTAAATAAAAATACTATGAAACAGTTAAATATACCAAACCGGACTAATAATTATTTATTATTTAACAAGATAAATACAATCCTGTGTTTAATTTCAATAAAAATTTGGAAGGTTTCATCATTACTTTTGTGTTTAATTTGTTTCCAGAGTAAACTTTTAAATGCCCAGGATATCCGTTACAGCCGTCATTCTGGCTATTATGCTTATGTTTATCGGATTAGCAATGAGCAAGCCGAAAATATTTTTAAAAATGGAGCCAGATGTATTAACGACTCCTACCTTACTGTTCTGGTAGATTCTTTTGATAACCAAAATATTAAGAAAGATTCACTATCGGTAGGTCATTACCTGATAGTAAATACCAATGGAAATCAATTAAGAATAGAAGTATTTTCGAAAAACAACGTAAATGTAAATATTTTAAACAACGACCAGGATTTATCGGTAATGGTAAATAATAATTCAGGGCAGCAAGTGAGTAATGCAAGTGTTTATATAAAAAATACACCCATTTCTTATAATTCTACCACGCATACTTATTTTAAAAATCGTACCCGGCGGCATGGAATGCTTAAAATATTGTACGAAAATCATGTTAATTTCTTTGAAATCAAAGCAGCAACAAAATTTAACGGGTTTAAATATTCCAAAAGAAAAATGTTATACAGTAAACCGGCACAAATTATTGTTATTCCGGCAAGTTTGATTTATTATTTCCCTAAAAATACCCTTTCCCTATTTAAAAAACGGCATTCTGCCAATGGTGTTTACTATTATTTATGGAAACCCTTTGGTGATGTAATTAAAACATTTAATTACGGCAGTCCTTACGGGTATATCCAAAGTATTTCCAATTTATTCCAACGAAATAAAAAAAATTATAAAGGGTATATTGTTTTTAACCAGCCCAAATTTCGGCCTGGCGATACTTTATTTTTAAAAGCCTGGATAACCAAAGAAAACCTTAAGCCAATAAAGGATAGTCTTAAGTTGTGTATTTATTCCGATAAAACATATATTGTCCAATGGATTAAGCCATACCGACCCGGGGGGTATCAATGCCATTTTGTTTTGAACAGTTCACTGGGACTAAAACTCGACAGAGATTATACCGTTAGTTTAGAGAACAATAAATCTCTGAATATGAGTAATTCGTTCCATTATGAAGATTATGAATTAAAAAGTACTTCTTATATTTTAAAAACCGGAAAAACTGAATACCATTACGGAGATCATGTGGATATTTATTGCCAGGGTACCGACGAAAACGGATTGACACTGCCTGATGCCAGAGCTGAATTGGTACTTCTTACCCATAATGTAAATGAATATTATGCCCCTCGTGTATTTGTTCCGGATACTTTATGGAAAACAAAAATAACACTCGATGCTTTGGGTGAAACTAAAATTAGTGTACCGGACAGTGTTTTCCCGGAAGTAGCACTAACTGCTGAGTTAAAAGCATCCTTTTTAAACTCTGAGAATGAACTTCAAACACGCTCAACAAATTTTTCAATAGATAAAAAGCGTAAAGAAATAACCTTTACTTTGGTTAACGATTCTTTAATCATTAATCTAAATATCAATTCGAAACCCGTAAGCAAAGATGCAGAATTAAATATTCCGGGTTTTATCAAAAAGCAAAGGATTAAATTGCCCTATACTTTAAAAATAAATCCTTTTGCTCCTGTTTATATCGTTTATGCCGATAGTATTTCAAAAACATTAAGGCTCAATAGCGAGAATGATGGGATACAATGTTTCCCGGTGCGTACTGCCGATTCAATATTTTTTTCATTAAATAACCCGCGAAACCTGCCTTTAACCTATACCATCTTCAAAAATAACAAACCAATTTACAGATCGACCGGTACAAATAGTTTTAAAACCAATGCTCCGGTAAAAAAATCATATTTTGCTTCTATACAGTATGTATGGGGCGGTGAAGTAAAAAATCTGAATTATAGTTTTACCCTTCAGGATAAAGCTTTGAATATTCGTTTATTTCAACCACAGGCAGTATTTCCGGGCCAAACAACAACACTTAAACTACAAGTTACCGATTTTAAAGGAAATCCGGTTAAAAATGCAGACGTTACGGCTTTATCCATGACTAAGAAATTTAATAGTTTCAATATCCCGACATTGCCGGACTACAGCAGGAATTACCGCAACCGCGATTTAATAAACCGGTTTAGTCTCCATAATGATTATGAAGGTTTATCAGATTGTCGGGTTCTTAACTATAAAAAATGGAACCCTGTTTTTGGACTGGATACCCTGGAATTCTATAAATTTTTGTTCCCCCGAAACGGTATCTACCAGAATGTTTTTGCCCGAACCGATACTTCATTTGCAGAAATAGCTCCTTTTTTGGTAGACTCCCTGGGATACCTGATGCCTGTTAATATTTTATACATTGATAATGAGCCTGTCTATTATAGTATTACAACCAATTCAAAACCATATAGTTTTAGAGTAACTGAAGGTTGGCATTCCATAACCATGCGCACAACGCGGAAAGAGGTACTATTAAAATATATTCATGTAAAAAACGGGACCAAGACTGTTGTTTCAGTAAATCCATTTATTAAAACGGATAATGTGTCGGTAACCGAAAAACCATCGACCTATACAATAAACGAAACAAATTTAATAAGAAACAGTGTTATTCAAATCCGCGGCACAAGCCAGAATTCACTGGCGTATTTTAATCAGTTTGATTATTATGAATTAGTAAAAAATTACGGATACTGGGCCTCATCACAAATTGTCGGTCCTCTGAAACAACAGCAATTAACATATTGTCAATCGGATTTTTTTATAACAAATACCATTATTGAGCCCTTGTATGAATATGAATTCTTACCCGGACTTATTAAAATGCGCAGCTGGAGTACCTTAAGTGATAGCAGGTATAATTTCACCGATAATAAAACACCCAGCGAAACATTTAACGACAGTGTTTATACATTTAAAGACATTCTAAAATTTATTGAAGATGATCGAAATTGTCGGCAACGAGTGACTCCGGTTTATAGAAACCCAACCTGGACTGCACCCGGCAATGCATCACTTACCCTCGAATACAAAAATTCAAAAGATAATGATAAAAATATTCGAAACATTTTAATCTTAGCTTATAGTATTCCTGATTTTACAAGAGTTTATCCCGGTTCTGAAAACAAAATCCAAAATCTGACTCCGGGTTATTACCGTATCTTTTCCATATTATTTGACAATACTTATATTGAAACTGATTCAGTTTTAGTAAAACCTTATGGGGATAACTTTTGCAGATTTACCAATACCTATTGTTTAAATTCTAACGTTTACATTGATAGCTTAAACAGAATAATAAACAGCAGATTATATAAGGATTACCGAAATGCCGAAATACGTTTTGAAGTAGAAGAAGAGCTAAAACGTGTAAAAAATCTGACTAATCAAAGTTTGTCCTACCGTTATAACTCCGGCCATTACCTCTCCGGTAAAATAACAGAAAAAACTACAAATGAACCTTTACCGGGTGCCAGTATTATTATAAATGATAAGGCAGGAACAATAAGTGATGTTAACGGATACTTCAATATTGAAATTCCAACAGGTTCTTATAATGTTAAAGTTTCATTTATTGGTTTTATTAATCAGGAATTTTCATTAAATCATGGTGGTTATTCAGAAATTGCATTGGTGCAGGACGTTAAAAACCTCGACGAAGTGGTTGTGATAGGATATGGTGTTACAAAATCATCTTATTGCTTAGCTTCTGTCCAAAAAGTGGAAATTAGCGAAATGTTACAAGGTAAAGTGTCCGGTGTAGATGTTCAAGCCTCTCCTTCTATAAGAGTAAGAGGAGTTTCAAGCATCCAAAACCAACCCGGCATGTTGTATATTGTTGATGGTATCCCCCAATCAGGAAGTATAGACTTATCGCACTCTGAGAATTTTGAAAATATTGAAGTGCTGAAAGGTGCAGAAGCAACAGCTATTTATGGTACAGCCGGAGCGAATGGTGTTATTCTGATTACTACAAAAAAATCGGGGAATAACAGCATTATGAAAGAAATGCTCAAAAACAGTACTTTTATGGATGGAATAGCTCAAAGTAAATCGCTGCGTAACCGTTTCTCTGATTATGCTTTCTGGCAGCCTTCCTTAACCACAAATAATAATGGAGTAGCATCTTTTGACGTCACTTTTCCAGACGATATTACATCCTGGAAAACTTTCTACCTGGCTGAAGGATACAAAGGAGCCAGTGGTCAGGCCGAAGGCGAAATTAAATCGTTTAAGCCGGTTGCATCAAGCCTTGCTTTGCCCAGATTCCTGTTGTATGGCGACCAATGCAACCTCATTGGGAAAGCTCTCAATTATACCGATGACAGTATTAATATCAGATCGGATTTTTTCATAAACGATTCTGTCAAAATGAGCCGTAACTCTAAGATTCTTGCTGCCCGTATCGACACCTTCAGGTTGTTAACCCCAGCAGATGACAGTGTGAAAATTAAATACCAGATAAATAAGGATGATGGATATTCGGATGGTGAAGAACGGTATGTGCCTGTTTTCCCGCTAGGAACGGTTGAAACCAAAGGTACTTTTAACAACCTTGATAAAGATACAACCATAACACTGAATTTTGACAGGAACATCAAAAATGTTACACTGCACGCCGAAACAGACCTGATAAAGGTGGTACTTGATGATCTGAAAAAAATGCGCAATTACCAACATTGCTGCAACGAGCAACTTTCTTCAAAACTAAAAGCAATGCTGTTGGAGAAAGAAATATATAATATGATGGGGCAAAAATATACATTAGACAAGGATATAAAAAAGATAATAAAGTTGCTGGACGAACGGAGAAACGCCGACAGTTTATGGGGGTGGTGGGCCAATGGCAATACTTGTATCTGGATTAGCCTGCAGGTTGTTGAAGCCCTTAAAAAAGCAGAGATGGCA